>Ga0209318_1000011_pt1 | contig 288505 bp, 277 predicted proteins | sample RifGroE1_FD_183999 | JGI IMG/M metagenome (GOLD analysis project Ga0209318, IMG submission 183999) | Groundwater microbial communities from Rifle, Colorado, USA - Groundwater E1 (SPAdes) (version 2) | ecosystem: Environmental > Aquatic > Deep subsurface > Groundwater | place: Rifle, Colorado...
TTTAGTATTTAGTATTTAGTATTTAGTATTTAGTATTTAGTATTTAGTATTTAGTATTTAGTATTTAGTATTTAGTATTTAGTATTTAGTATTTAGTATTTAGTATTTAGTATTTAGTATTTAGTATCTATTTGTTACATGCTATATGTTATATGTTTTGTATTCTGTATTTTGTTGTATGTTGTATGTTTACCCCGTTAAATTGCGGTACTCCGCAGTATTTAACTGGGGTTGCAGTTCTCACGTACACAGCGTCGAAGTGCAGGTCCCGCTTGCGCATTCTCCGCCAACGCCGCAAGTTGCGCCCGTTGGTTTTTTGAGTAGCAGCTGTCCAGATCCATTAGTATAGAACCCATCGCCTGTCTGCGCGCCAGTAAAATCAGCATCTGCATTCTCCGCGACACTTTGAGGAGTTGGGAGTGTGAGGGAAATACCCGCTTCCGCTGCTGTGATATTTTCATCTTTTGAAGCATATTTTGTCCAACCAGTTTTTGTTGCTGATTCTGCACCTGCGCCTGCCGCCCAACTATTTTGTGTCCATTGAAAACTAGCAGCGCTCGAACGACTAGGGTTCATAATATACGGCGCAACAATAAACGCCACTGCCACCATCGCAACAGCAGAAGAAAGACTGACAGAAATGGTTCTTATTTTCTTTTGATATTTTTTTAGTTCACTATACGATTTAAATCGCAGCGTCAATTGAAAAGTTCCGTCCGGATTTTTAAGCGCATTTTGAATACGCAAATGATTGTCTGCCGCAGACTTAAAAATCAAATGAAAGTGGTCAACAAACCACGAAGATAACATTTTTATTTTTTTCTTTTCTTGCATAATAAAAGCAATGACTGAATAATTTTTTTCACTAAAAACATCATCTGTTAACTTATCAAATTATAGCATATTTTCAAATATCTTGCCAACCCCAAAAAGATAGATATTATCAGTGTTTCCTATATCAATCAAGATGTTTTTATCTATTCAAAAAAATCTGGTTATACCAAGATTGTGGTTCAAAAAAATAAAGATTTGTTTTTTGTTTTGCCTGTTTTCTTTTGAGGGTAGCAGAGAGCGACAGCGAACTCTTAGCGAGCAATCATAGTTTTTCGATTGCGAAGCGTGCCGAGAAAGGAAGCAGGCAAAACAAAAAAAGCACTAACAAAAAAACCAGTCAAACTGACTGGTTTTTTATCTCATAGGCTTTATGAACCTTATGAACTTTCAACTTTTTAAACTTTTTAGACTTCAATAACAACAGGCAAAACCATCGGTCTTCGCTCTGTTTTAGTAAACAGAAATGATCCAACTGCTTCGCGAATATTGTTTTTCACATAGTCCCAATTAACTGAAACATCTGGAGAAGTCTTTTCTTTTACCACCTTTTCCACCACACGCTTGGTAGCGTTTACCAAGTCAAAATTTTCTTTGACGAAAATAAAGCCTCGCGATGTGATTTGGGGAGTTCCGATGATTTTTTTGGTTTTTGAATCAATAACAACCACGATCATAAACATCCCGTCCTTCGCCAAAAGTTGCCTGTCTCTGAGGACGATTTCGCCGATGTCGCCAATTCCAAGCCCATCAACCATCACATAGCTAGTATCAATTTTCTGTGGAAGCATTTTAGCCTTTCCACCAGCAAATTCAAGCTGGTTACCATTATCCAACACAAAGATATTGTCTCGATGCACACCAACTTTTTCCCCAAGCTTCGCAGCTTCTTTGAGAAAATAGTGATTAGCATATACCGGCAAGAAATAATCAGGTTTAATTTGACCAATAATATCTTGAATGTCGCGCGCATTGCTGTGACCACTAGTATGCACATCCAAAATGTCAGAATGAATAACATTGTCACATTTTCGATACAAATCATCTTTAAGACGTTGAATCGTTCTTTCATTTCCAGGAATAATCGAAGATGAAAACACAATCGTATCCTCACGCATAATATGAATAAAGCGATGTTCATCATTAACAATTCTTGAAAGCACAGCATTTCCCTCGCCTTGCGCTCCTGTACAAATCACCACCACCTTGTTTCTTGGATGCTTTTGAATTTCATTTACTGTTATCAGTGTTTGCTTGTGAGCTTTGATATATCCCAATTCCTTGGCAATTTCAATGTTCATTTTCATACTATAACCATCAAGAGCCACTTTTTTTCCAATAGATTCAGCATATTCGATTATTTTTCCAATACGCTTAATTTGCGAAGAAAATGTTCCGATAATAACCATTCCTTTAGCACTACCCACCAAATCATCAAGATTTTTATACATCTCAACTTCTGACTTTTGAGTAGGGCGCGTGTCAGTTGCTCCCAAACTTTCCAACATCAAGATTTTTGGTGAAGGCAATTTAGAAAGATGGTCATATGTAACCATTTTGTGATCGGTTGGATTTTTGTCCATTGTCCAATCCCCAGGATGAATCACTGTGCCATCTGGAGTTTTAATAATAACACCAACCGCATCCATCACGCTGTGTTCAACATCAAAAAATTCAATTTCAAATTTTCCAAGTCTAACTTTGTCAGTGATAGCATTAACTCTGATTATTTTCAGATTTTGAGCAGAATTAGTGTCATAGTCTTCCATTTTTTTCTTGACCAAAGCCAAGGTTAAATCACGTCCAACAATTGGAGGATAACCAAGTTCTTTGAGCAAAATTGGAGCGGCTCCAATATGATCCAAATGTCCGTGACTCAAAATCACACCTCTAACATTTTTCTCCTTGCCTTTCAGATAACTTATGTTTGGAATGATATAATCAATCCCCGGCATATCTTCCTCTGGAAATTGAATTCCCATATCCAAGATAATGATGTCTCCATCATATTCAAACATAGTCATATTACGTCCCACTTCTTCATTTCCACCCATCGGCGTGATGCGCAAGTTTTTGCTTGGTGCATTGCCCAAAGGTGTTTGGGTTTTGTGGGATTTCCCCATCTGCTTCCCTGTTCTTTTCATCGGTTTTTTTGTATGCGCCGAAGTCGCAACTGAAGGCTTGCTGCCTTCTGACTGTTTTTTAAACATTTACCCTATTAAATAAGATTTGAGTCTCTACAAATAAGAGAAACAAACTTATTATATTAATTTTTTAATTTAGTACACCCCGTAAATTCAATTTAGGACTCAAATCTTAATTTTAATTTTCTTAAAAAAATTAAAATTATTTAACAGGGTTTACCCCGTCAAATCCGCCAAAGGCGGTGCGTAAGCAATTTGACTGGGTGAACTTACAAAAGCACGTTACACAATTATTACAAATTCAGAGTTTAAACATTCACTTTCGCAATGTGAGAATATTTTATTTTTGGCCAATAGTCGGCGACAGCGACTCTTTGAGCTTTTGGATAATGAGTATTTATCCAAAAGCGTGCCAAAAAGAAAATATTCGAGCAATTGCAAAAGTTCCAAATTTAAAGAAACGATAACTTACTTATATAAAGATTTGATTTTTAAATACAATAGTAAAAACCCCTTAATAAAGAGACTTTTTGTCAATTTGAGCACTTGTTTGTTTGTTTCGAAGAAAAAAAGCTTTAAACAAGGTAAAATTCAAGAAGTATTACTTATTAGATTAATTATACACCCAACAAGTATTTTTGTCAACCCCGCACTATAAATATACGCTAGGCTGCCACACCCGTTTTACGACCATATTTATCTTCGTAGCGTACAATATCGTCTTCGCCTAAGTAACTACCAGTCTGTACTTCAATTATCTCCAAATTTGTCTTCCTAAGTTTAAAAGTTGATACAAGAAATGCAAGCTAGAGCAATTTTTTAAATTCCTCAACCATATCTACTGGTGTAGGATCCTGATTATTAGCCAGCGCCAAATAATAGGAAACCCAATCTCCCAAATGCAAACTGGTGAATATTTTTTCAATAACAGAAAAGCCTTCCAAATCAATTATCTCCGAGCTTATTCCTTTTGTCTCAAGTATTTTTTGAGCAGCATTGTACCTTTTTAAATTCTGAAGATGATCATCTTTATCCCTAAGCATAATAGCAAAAAATCCACCCTTTGTATTTGCAAAACCATTCATTTCATTATGATTAAACTCGGGAAAATAATTCCAGAAAGCTGGCACTTTACCATTCTCATTAAGCTTTATTTTCCATATCATAGCCAAAGATTTGTATTTGGTATTGGCATAAACCACGGGAATATTACCCTTGATTTTTTCGGCAATGCCCATGGCTTTTTTCTCCAAATTGAAGCTATTTTTGGCAAGCGCATTAGACATAGACACTATATTCTCCGTCATATCATTTACCAAACCCACATTTGCCAATATCTTGAACATAGCTCCAAAAAAATATCCTGTAGCCATTCTCGGCTCAATGCCAGCTGGAATCTTAACAAAAGGAACATTTTTTTTCTTGCATATTTTTTCTATTTTTCCGCCACTTGAGATGGCAACGCAAGGTAAATCATTTAAAAGTGCTTCCTCAAGCGAAGCTATTGTTTCTTCGGTATTTCCAGAATAGGAAGAAATTATATTCAAACAGTTCGAATAAGATTCTGGCGGAAGCGTATAAAATCTATTTTGATATATACTAAAATACTTGGCATGTTCCGTCTTTCCTTTAGCCAAATCATTGACATAAGTTCTGAGAACATTGGCTGGCAGAGATGATCCGCCCATTCCCGAAATCATAACGGAGCTAAATTTACCTTCAACCTTAATATCACTCGCCAAAGAAAGACCGAGTTCAAATTGACTAGGCCCATCAAGAATGACCTGTCTCATATTAGACTTGTCTATCGGATTTAAATTTTGTTTCATATTATTTTTTACATACTTTCTTTAAATATTTTTCCAAGAGCCAAGAGCTGGATTGGGCCTTACCGCCTTTCCCTATATTAAAAACTGTTTTACAGCCGATTTTTTTGCAAACTCCAACCTCTGGCACATCATCGCTAAAACGATCACCACCATTAGCAAAAATATCTGGTTTTAATTCTTCCAACTCGCGACACACGCTATATTCAACACTGCTCCTATCGTATTTTATCTTGGAAGCTTTATGCTTGCTCAAAATAACGCGATCCACAGACCTGAGCGCTTCAATCACTTCTTTGCGTTCTTTTCCTGGCATAAAAAGAGCTCTCCCCTTGATATCAAACCAATTGTCGTTGTTTAATATCACCACCAACTCATCTCCCAACGCCTTGGCCTCATTAAACAATCTAACGTGTCCGACATGAATCGGATCAAAACCGCCACTAACGGCAACGACAATTTTCTTTTTTTTCTTGATTGGCATAATTTTAATATTAATATTAGTTAATCACTTGAAGACCGCCCAAATCCTCTTTTTCAATATTTTTATACAAAGGATTTTTTTTGAGTGCTGGCTTGCCATTTTTTTCAACAACATAATAAGCAAATCCTCTCATCTTTTTCACAGGTTCATAATCAGCATGCCCAGGAAAGCTGGAAGGATCACGATCTTCAAAATCAACAGGACTATCATCAATAGTAACAAGATATGTTTTTCCAGTATTAACCAAAAGATGTCCATATTTTTCAGGCATAAAAACCTTATCACCTGTTTTCACGATGACAGCTTTAAAATCTTCAACTTGATCAGCAATCATTTCGCCATTTTCATTTTCAACCAATTTTTGAAGCAATACCACACCTTCGCCATAGGCAATAAAATAATCCTCGCTTAATTTTCCAACGTGATAATGCCCATATGTTTTTATATATTCCCCAGAAATTGTCCCTGGTTCCCAAACTGTTGTATTTTTTTGATCCACCCCGCCGCGAATCATATAGTAATGAATTACTGGCCCAACCCCATTTGGATCCATTAAAACATCTTGCATTTTTTCTTGCGTTCGCGCCGCATAATGCTTTGGAACATTTGTAAAATCCATCATACACTAATTTTCACGAATATCTAACGAATTTTCACGAAGCACGAAAATTCGTGATCAGTGACTATTTGTTTTACATTCGTGAGTATTTGTTTTATTTAAGAATTCTCTTTGTTTTGACATACCAATCATTTACATCAACAAATCGTTGTGCGGGATTATTGATATTCTCCACAGCCATTCCTTGCACATTAGTATTGGCAGGATAAAGATAATATCTTGAATACAGAAAAACAGCAGGAGTTTCCTTGGTTAAAATATCTTGAAATTTCTGATAACCTTCAACGCGCTTATCCTGATCTGTTTGTTGTCGCAAATCATCCAACAATCCATCAGCATCTTTATTGTCAAACAAAGAAAGATTTAGTCCTGGATCACTTTTTTGCGAAGAATGCCAGAAATCATACAGCTCGGGTCTAAACCTGATTGTTTGACCATTCAGCATACTGTCATATTCCCTTGTGCGGATATAGTTTTGCAACAAATCAGAAATTGTCAGAACCTTAACATCAACATTCACGCCTATTTTTGCCCATTGTTGTTTCAATATTTCTGCTGTCTGATTCAATTCGGGATAATCAGCTGTTACCAATTCAAAAGACAAAGTCTGTGAATTTTTTTTACGCACGTTTTCATTTTCATCCAAAACCCAACCGGCTTCGTCCAACACTTTCTTGGCAGCCTCCAAATCAATCTTAACATTATCATCATTTTTATATCCCTGCATTTGAGGTAAAAACGGAGAACTGATCGCACGACCCTTGCCATACAAAATCTTATCAATAATCTCCTGTCTATCAACACTCAAGCTCAGAGCTTTTCGCACCTCATCATCAGCCAGCGCAACACTTTTTGTTTGATTAAAAAACACCGCAAAATAACTAGGCATTACCAACTCGTGAATATTTGTGCTTTTAGCATTTTTGAGATCTTTAATATTATCTGGTGGCAGACTCCCCATCCCCATAATTTCTTTCTTGTTATACGCTGCAACAAGCTGCTCGTCATCGGGATAAAAATTGAAAGTAACTTTCGAAATATATGGAACGTTGTTGTAATAAGATTTATTAGAAACAAGTTGCAAAGTCAAAATGTTTCCACTTGAATCTTTCTGAAAACTGCCGAAAGAATATGGTCCTGATCCAACAGGATGCAGATTATTATCAGCCAATGCAAATTTCTCCGGAGCAATGTTTTCCCAAATGTGTTTTGGCAAAAGTCCTACTGTAAGATTTTCCAAAAACCCAATGTAAGGATTTTTAAGCACAAATTTTACAGTATAATCATCAACCAAGTTCACTTCAACACCTTGCATACTTTGACGAAGCGGACTTTTATATGAAGAATCCTGCAAAACATTGAAAGTGAAGAATGCATCATTCGCATTAAGCGGTTGGCCATCTTGCCAAAGAACATTTTTTTTCAAATAGACAGTATACTCTCGCTGATCATCAGAAACATCATAACCTTCAGCCAAATCAGCAACGACTTTTCCATCTTTGTCATATTTGAAAAGTCCACTGAAAATCAATTGCACCAAATCTAAATCAGCCTCGCTTGTTTGAGAAAGAAGAGGATTAATATACAAAGGTTGACCAACGATTCCCTCAATATATTCCCCACCTGCCTTTGGAATGGCTTTGGTAAGATTAAAATAAAAAGAGCCAGCCCACACCACAAAAGAAACCGCGATAACCAAAAGCAAAGATGTGACCACAACCTTTTCCTTAAATGTCAGCATTTTACCAATTGTTTTCCAATTTTTTGGCAAAAGATATTTAATTTTATCGTTCGAATAGTTACTAATAAATTTTAATATAAATTGTTATAGTTACGTTTTTGTCATTCCCGTGAAAACGGGAATCCAGGACGGAGCCGGACTTGCGTACGTGACGAGATTCCGGATCAAGTCCGGAATGACATTATTTTTTCTAGCGATTTGCAATTACGATGGTTGCAATTGCAAGAATAATAAAGATTGCGCCCAGTGACATTGAAAGATAAAAAAGGAACTTTTCCATCCCTCTTTTTGTGTAATAACCCCCAAAGTCTCCCCCAAAAGCACTAGAAAGACCGCTACCCCTATTTTGAAGCAAAATTGAAACAGTAAGCAGAATTGCCACGACAAGCTGAGCGATAGTAATTAATTTCATCTATATATTTTGAATGATTACAAACCTTGTATACATTTATAAATCTAGCAAAAACCACCCCCCAAGTCAAGCTATTTTCACGTTTTTTGGCTACAATAAAGCAAAAATATATTATTTAAATGCCTATCCATTCAGCTGCTCTATTTTTTCCTTAAATTTCTCAAAAACAACTGGTCCGTGGGGTTTTGGCAAAAAAACCAGAGCGTCGTCATTGGCATATACCAAGCTTCCCTCTTGATGAGTTTTGGGATTGCTCATAATGCGTTTTTTTTCAACTTTTTTCAAGACATTTTCAATCCAACTTGGAGCAAACACAAATTCCCCAATTTCTCTAATCCGCTTTGAGAAAAAAGAATCGCCCATGGTTTTGGGCGGCATAATATCCCCCAAGGCGTAATTTGGTTTTATTTTTCTGATCCATTTATTTTTTATTTGAAATTTTGTATAAACGTCAGCACCATAAAGCGGGAAGAAAAACATATACTCGCTGGCTGAAAACAAATCTTTCGTGATGACTTCCAGAGACTCGTCAGTCACAAAAAAATTCAAACAAACTCGGTCAGCCACTTTCAAAGTGTGCCGCCGCTTTTTAAAAAGATGGAGTGCGCCTGTCACGATGGTTCTGCCTGTCCAAATTTTTCCATATTTAAGTGCGATAAGCAGATCCCAATCGCTGGAAACTTTTGCGTTTTTCATTGAAAGTGCACCCGTGATCCCAATCATTCTCACAAACGGCAAGAACCTGAGCCACCAAACAATTCTTTGCAATTTTTTTATTTTTCCAGTGGAAGTTTTGTTATTTGCAATTCGAAATTCAACTATTTCCTTTTTTCCTTTCAGAAAATAAAAACCGTTTACGTGTTCAATATATTTATTCAAGCTCTTGTCTTGAAGGTGCCCAAAAATTTCAGACAAGGAAATATTGATAACATCATTTTTTGGTGCGTAATAATCAGTTCTGATTAAATATTTCCATATCTCAAAAGCAGTCAATGGATAATTAAATCCATCATAATAAATGACTGTCGCCAAAATATTTTTATTTAATTTATCAGACATAACATTGCATAAAGTATAAATTCTAATTTCTAAAGACTAATTCAAACCTAAAGTATAAAGTTAAAAAATAACACCAAATTAGCAAGGATACTTTTTCTTTTTTCACTTAAAACAAGTCTCCTTAGTGTTAATTTCAAAAGTTGCAATTGTTTTTCTGTGACAAAAAGAAAAATGTATCCGAGCGATCAGTACAGAACAAAACTATAGATTCAACATTTCCTCAATTTTCTTGCTGTTTTTGTGTGGTCCAACTATTGCTAGATTTAATTTATTATTTTGGAAAACATCCTTGCTCACGCGCAAAATATCTTCAAGCGTGACAGCGTCAACTTTTGCAAAAACTTCTTTCGGCGTAAGAATTTTTTCTTTGTGCATTTCTTGATCAATAAAAAACATTGCCATATCATCTGAAGCCTCAAAGCCCATCACAGCTCGTCCTTTCACATAATCTTTGGCTTTCTGCAATTCCTTTGCATCAACTTTTTCAAGTGATATTTTTTTGTATTCCTCCAAAATAGCCTTGATTGTTTGCTCAACTTTTTTGTGATCAATGCCGGCTTGAGTTGCAATATATCCGCAGTCTTGATATGTGTCCACACTAGTGTGCACAAAATATGCCAGCCCCTGACGTTCGCGAATTTTAATAAACAAACGACTGCTCATATTGCCGCCAAGAATAACTGAAAGCATCGCCAACACATAGCGGTCTTTGTGATTTTGAGGATAAGCTCGTGTTCCGATAATCAAATGCGTCTGATCGGTTTTTTTAAATTTAATATGAACCTTGGGAGAAGATTGTTTTTCCACAACTTTTTTCATTGCCACCTTTTCTCCAGCTTGAAAATCAGAAAAATATGATTTTATCTGCGAAACAATTTCCTTTTCATCAAACTTTCCAGCCACACAAACAACAGTTTCATTGGCAGAGTAATATTTTTTCATATACGAAACAAAATCTTTTCGTTTGAAATCAGAAATTGTTTTTTTATACCCAACAATACCTCGCCCCAATGGCTGATCAGTGTACAGCATTTTTTCAAATTCATCTCCCACACTTCGGCGCGGTTCATCTTCATACATACTAAGTTCTTGAAGTATAGGACCTCTTTCCCTGTCAATTTCAACTTGTTCAATTTTTGAATTCAAGAAAATATCCGAAACGACATCAAGAGCTTTTTCAATATGACGAGAATCAACTTTGGCATAATATGCAGTTTTGTCCTTGGAAGTGAACGCATTAAATTCTCCACCAATCGAATCAAGTTCCTCAGAAATTGATTGCGCAGTTGGACGCTTTGTTGTTCCCTTAAAAAGCATATGCTCAATGAAATGCGAAAGCCCTGCTTGTTTTTCAGTTTCATAGCGAGAACCAACCCCCACCATCAACATCACAGTTGCTGTTTGAGTTCCACTCATCGGAATCGTCAAAATCCTCAGCCCATTTTTTAAAGTTGTTTTTTTATAATTCATAGATGTTTATTTTTCCAATAATTTAATCAACAACCTAACCGGAGCACCAGCAGCTCCATTTGACAAAAATTCATCAAAAACTGAAACCATACGCGGAGCAATATCTATATGTATCCATTGTGGAAATTTTTTGGCAAATTGGTACACAAATATTGCACCGAGAATTGCTCCGCCATCACGACTATTCGCTCTATTTCTTATATTGCAAACATCTCCATTTATACCTTTAACCTCAACTTCGTATTCTTCCCAAAGAGGCAACGGCCAAACATGATCACCACTTTCCTCTCCATATTTTTTAAATAAATCAGTAAGTTTTTCGTCTTTAGAAAATATAGCTGACGCTCTTTCTCCGAGAGCAACGCAAGCCGCACCAGTTAAGGTTGCCACATTTACAACTAAACTTGGATTATATCTTTCAGCATAAGTATTTGCATCTGCAAGAATAATCCTACCCTCTGCATCAGTATCTTGAACTTCAATAGTTTGACCAGACATTGATTTAATTATATCGCCTGGTCTCAAACTTTCGCCAGAAGGCATACTTTCTACTGCAGGCACTAAGCCTATTACATTTTTTTTAATTCCAAGCTTGGAAGCCAGAATTAAAGTGTGCACCACGGCAGCACCACCAGACATATCCATATTCATATCTGCCATTCCATTTCCAGTTTTTATATTCAAACCACCCGAATCAAATGTAACACCCTTCCCTATCAAAACAACAGGTTTTTCCGCTTTATTCTTAGCCCCAAAATGTTCCAGTATTATAAATTTTGGTTTTTCAACAGAACCTTTTGCTACAGCCAATACAGCATTCATATTTATTTTTTTCATCTCTTTTTCATCCAAGACTTTCATTTTAATCCTAGTATTTTTTATAGCCTTTTCAGTTTTTTGAACCAATATTTCGGGAGTCATTTCTCCACCAGGCATATTTGAAAGTTCTCTACACGCATTTGTTTCTTGCCCTATAATTTGCCCTTTTTTTAAAGCATTTTTTATATCATTTTTTTCATATCCAAAAATTTGAATTTCATCAATAAAATCCCATCCCTCTTTTGGTTTAGTTTTAAAAGCAACAAATTCGTAATTTGCCATTTCAAAATTAATTCCGAAAGACTCTGCCACGTCTTGAGAATTCCCCATTTTCATTGCTTCAATATCAGGCCAATCTAGGGCTATTTTTTTTATTTGATGTTTTTTAGCGGTAGCAATAATACTTCTTGGTATTAATGCTGCTTGTCTCCAATTTATTTTTTCTTTTTTAGGAATTTTTATTTCTAAAATTTGTAAACCATCTTTGATAACAAACTTACTTTCAGAGATTTTCTCACTAAAAGAAATACCAGTTATTTTTTTGTCAAAAACATTTTTTTTATCACTCAACAAAATTTTCATAAAATTTTATACTATTAAATTATTTTTCTCAGCAATGAATACGGCTGGATATTTTTTTTGTTTACTTTCAAAAAATACAATTTGCCGTGACCGCCGTGCGCCGAGGAAACTTCTTCTCTGTCTTGATTGTAAATCTTCAAAATTTTAATGGCAATGTTTTTTTTCTTATCTATAATCTCCAAATTGTCTCCAGCTTTTACAACATTATGAATTTTTGCAGTCAGTTCGCTGCCATTAACTTCTAGGATTTCTCCCACAAATTGAAACTCATTGCCCCCTTGTTGACCGGAAAAACCGTGCTCAGGCTCGTTTCCAAGCAAAAAACCCTTGGTATAGCCACGATTTGCCAATTTATCCAATTCTTTTGCTGCCCATTTTTGAATTTTTCTGGCCTCCGGAGCTGTTTTTTTGGTCTCGATTGCATCCAGAACGCTCCTATAGGCCCTACAAACGTTGGACACATAAAACACACTCTTATTGCGCCCCTCTATTTTAAACGACGTCACGCCCGCGCTACGAAGTTCTTGCAAATGCGAAAGCAAGTTCAAATCCTTGCTGTTGAAAAAATATGTTCCGTGAGAATCCTCCTCCAACAAAACCGGCCGCCCACTCTGAACTTCCTCAACCTCCATTGTTTTATATTCTTCTATTTCTTTAGACTTTAAACTTTCGACTTTCGACTTTTGCCTGTATCCCCACCTACACGGTTGCGTGCAATCTCCAAGGTTTGCACTTTTGTTGCTCATCCATTTGCTCAAAATGCAACGTCCGGAATAACTCATACACATTGCTCCGTGCACAAAATATTCCAACTCCAATTTTGGTACATGTTTTTTTATTTCAGTAATATCCTCCAGTGTAACTTCTCTGGCTAAAACGATTCTTGTCACGCCAAGGTCATACCAAAATTTTGCTGCTTGCCAGTTTGTCGTGTTGGCTTGAGTGCTAAGATGAATGGCAACTTTTGGCAAATGCTTTTTGACCAGCATAATCACTCCCGGATCAGCCACAATAACAGCATCGACATTAACTTTTTTCAAAAATTTTAAATGCGCTTCTATTTTTGACAAATGATAATTATGCGCATAAATATTCAAAGTTACAAATATTTTTTTGCCCTCACTGTGAACAAATTTTGCCGCTTCCAAAAGATCCTTTTCAGTAAAAGTGTTCACGCGAGCGCGCATTGAAACATCTGGGACTCCACAATAAACAGCATCTGCCCCATATTTGATGGCATATTTCAATTTTTCCGGACTCCCCGCCGGCGCGAGTAATTCAATTTTATCTTCTCTTTTTTTCAAAATTTTTACACTTTTCAAATTATCAGTATTTTTAATGGCTTTGGCGGACAAGCCCGCCGGCGCAAGCAATTCAATTTTTTGGCTTTTTTTAGTCATATTTTATGTTTATTAAGCATAATACACTTTACATCTTTTTATCCCTTTGGTCAATTAATACTAAAAAGAGATACTCCGGTGAGCATCTCTTATAAAAAACATTCTAGTGATAGTTAAAATCTTTTATTCATCTTTTCATTGACCGACTATTCTCTTTCTTTCACAACCGCACTTACCTTAGCCACAAGCTCAGAAGGAGTGTGCTGAGATTTCACAAAATATTCCTTTGCACCCATTCCTAATGCTTGTCGTCTGTCATCATCGTTGTCCAGATTAGTAGAGACCAACACTGGAATTTTTTCATATTTCTCATTTTTCTTGATTTTTTCCAAAGCCTCAAATCCATCCATACCAGGCATCACAATATCCAGCAATATTAAATCTATTTTTTCAGATTTTCTTTCAAGCCACTCCAGCGCTTCAATGCCATTGGTTGCTTGCAAAACTTCGTAGCCATTTACCGTAAGAGCTCTTGAATATATCTCACGAAGATCTTCTTCATCTTCAACTATCAGCACTGTTTTTATTTTTTGTTCCATATTTTTATTTTATTTAACAAATTTTATATTTCTTTTATTATTTTAACATAAAAGAAGAGAAATGAAAAATTTATCCTATAGTCTGTTGATTTTTGTTTGATTTTAAGGCATTATAGGAATATGCCAACATTAGCAACCAACAAAAGAGCGCATTTTGACTACGAGCTTCTCGACAAATATGAGGCTGGTTTAGTGCTGTCTGGGGCGGAAACAAAATCAACAAAAATGGGGCACATAAGCCTCAAGGGCAGTTTTGTCACGATTCACGATTCAGAATTATACCTTACTAACGCCACCATCTCACATTATCCCTTCGCTGGCTTTAAAATAGCCTACGATCCGACACGCTCTCGCAAGCTTTTGGTCAAAAAGTCAGAAATCAAGTCTCTGATTGGAAAATTACACGTAAAAGGCTTGACATTAGTACCTCTTCGTGTGTATACTAAGAGACGCCTAGTTAAGTTGGAATTCGCTGTAGCGCGCGGAAAAAAGGCTCACGACAAGCGCTCAGACATCACCAAAAGAGAGAGTGAGAGAGAAATAGGAAGAGCCATGAAAAATTCCTAATTACCAATATCTAATTTCTAACAAAATTTCCAACTTTTAATGCCAAAGGTATTGTTTATTATTGGACATTTTGTAATTTAAATTTTTATTGGAAATTGGAAATTGGGATTTGGAAATTCCGCACACGAAAATAAATTGACATTCCCCGCACTCAACCCTTACAGAGTGTTGCGGCCGGGGGTTGTTTAGTTTCGACAGGTTGTACTTTTCAAAATATGCAAGTCGATCACCGCTGCTGTATCGTAAAAAGTGTGGCGAAGATATAAGTGCAAACTTCATATCAAAGGCGAAAGCTACATTTGCGCAAGCATTTGCTGGTTTTTCACCTGCTTTAGCTTAGGCTCGAAGCCATCGAACTGCTGATTTCTCGTAAGCAGACCTCGGTGTCAAACATGAGAATAGTGTTTTGTGGTTTTTTGGACACAAAATGCGAAATAATTCTGAAAACGGCATTTAGAGGTTTTGTTTATTCTCTACTCTAATTAGTCGCACTCGCTTCGGTGAGAAAAAATAAACTAAACTTGTAGAGGATTTTGGATTGTCAATTTTGGACATGGGTGCAATTCCCATCAACTCCACCATATATACAACATGTAACATGTAGCATATAACATTTTTGTTTTGTGTTTCATGTTATATGCTATATGTTATATGAAAAAATTAAAGTTAATGTCGTCCTTTTCCACTTTTACATAAAGCGGAATAAGCAAGACCACCACGATTATTAGAAAGCGATTTAGATTTAAACCAAAGCAGCAGACTGGGCCGGCGCAATTGCGCATCAATGATGGAATTCGAGTTCCCGTGGTATTTGTGATTGATGACGAAGGAAAACAGCTGGGAGAAATGTCAACACTTGATGCTATGGCGCTTGCCAGAGAAAGAATGCTCGACTTGGTTGAAGTTTCTCCAAAGGCACAACCGCCGGTATGCCGCATAATGGATTATGGCAAACACCTTTATCAACAATCCAAGCAATTGCGACTTGCAAAAGCCAAGCAAAAGAAAGTTGAAATAAAGGGAGTCAGATTGGGACTTCGAACTGACACTCACGATGTTGAATTCAAAAGAGCTCAATCAGAAAAATTTCTCAAACAAGGTGACAAAGTAAAAATTGACATTGTGCTGCGCGGAAGAGAAAAAGCTCATCAAGATTTAGCCAGAAAGAATTTACAAGATTTTATAACCGGCATCACTGTTCCATATAAAATTGAAGATCCAATCAAAAGATTCCCCGGTGGATTCAATGTGATCATCGCCCCAACAACAATAACAGAATAATTTTAAATTTTAAATTTTAAATTTTGAATCAATTTCCAATATTTCAATGATTAAATTTTGAATCAATTCACAATTCAATCGAAATTCGAAATTCGAAATTCGAAATTCAACAAAGAGATGCCTAAGATGAAAACGAAGAAATCAGTAGTAAAGAAAGTTAAAATAACCAAAAATGGTAAAGTGATTCGCAGAGCAACAGGACAAAACCACTACAACTCAAAAGAAACAGGCGCTGAAGGACGCGCAAAGAAAAAAGATAAACGTATGTTTCGAGCTGACGAAAAGAATATTGTTGCAGCTCTTCCATATTCAATTGGAAAATAATTAGAGAGGAGGCCTACCCCCGCACCAAATTCCAAAAACTACCGGTACTAGTTGAGGGATTTATGCACGGAAACGCCTACGGCTCAGTATTTATATAATTTAAGAATTTAATAGAGAATTGGTGCGGGGTGCTTCATTTTGTAGCTACTCGTACCTCATAGACAAAATGAGCAGAGTAAAGCGCGGTGTAGCCGCATCAAAACGTAGAAAAAATGTATTAGAAATGGCCAAAGGTTTCAGATGGCGTCGTAGCAAAAATTATGTTGCTGCCAAAGAAGCGGTTATCAAAGCTGGAAAATACGCTCATCGTGATCGTCGAGCCAAAAAGCGAACAAACAGAGCTCTTTGGATTTTGCGACTTAACAATGCAGTTCGATTGTTCGACATTACATATAGCAAATTTATTGCAATCTTGAAATCAAAAAACATTGAAACTGACCGCAAAGTGCTTTCACAAATGGCTGCCGAAAACCCAGCAATCTTTGCAAAGTTTATGGAAAAAGTGAAATAACGCTGATATACACGCTGAAAAAAATACGCTGATTTTACGCAGAAACCATAAAAACCCTCAACAAGAGGGTTTTTATTTTTATGACCGTATATAATCAGCGTGTATATCAGCGTTTATTATCCGCGCTTTATCAGCGATTTTATTTCATATATTTTTTTCGAAACTCTCCGCTCAATCTTTTAAGCGCATGAAAAGGAAGCCAGAGCCACAAGGTTTTTTTGACAACTTTTTCCAAAAAATCATTGAACGTAAAGCGAATCAAACCTATTGCCACAGTAAGGACAACGATAATGAGAATAACAAGCACGGAAATGATTACAGTATTCATAATGATTTAATTATTTCAGAAGTTACGCGTTTCGAAACATTTCTTTTTTGGCCAATAGTTGGCGACAGCAACTCTTTGAGCTTTTGGATATTGAGTATTTATCCAAAAGCGTGCCAAAAAAGAAATAGTTGAGAAAAAGCGTAAGTCCTATATTTTTTATTTTATTAAAAAGAAATATCACAATCCTTTATGATTCTTGATATATCATACACCACATCTTTCTTTTCAACCACAATTCTCCAACCTTTTTCTTGAGCTATCGCTTTAAGATTTTCATTGGGATTAAATGCAATCGGATTTGAGACGATATCCAAAAAACTCGCATCGGACTCTGTGTCTCCCATTCCATATGAATCTTCCAGTGTCAGATTGTGTTCATAGACATATTGTTTCACAAGATTACCCTTGTTTTTCACCGGCTCATATTGCGATTCTCCAGTATAAACACCTTTCTTATCAAAAGCATACACACTGCCAAACACAGCATCAAATTTAAGATGTGTTTTGTCATATTCTCGCACAATTTCAATGGGCGATCCTGACACCGCTATCAAATGATAATTTTCTTTGCGAAGTTTTCTAATCATTTGTTCAGCAAATATATATGTTCTGTCCTGATGAAAAGAAATCACAACCTTACTTGCTCTCTCAACATCAGCAAGTTTGCAACCGCGAATATATTTTTCATACAACTCAACCAGCCCAAGACGATACTGTTCATATGTTCCCTTGTGTTCCAACCAATTTGTATAAAGCGTCACGATCTGATCACGCACTTTGCGAGGAAAAATATTCATCCAAGAAAGTTCGTTGATCAATTCGAACTGAAGATTTTTTCTAAAAATTGTTCCGTCGATATCAAAAATAGCAATTTTTTGTTTTTTATCCATATTTTTTTTAAAATTCATTCTTTCTGCTTTAGTTTCTTATCTATCTATTTTTGCTTTTTTCAAACTTAATGTGAAATGCGATCCAACGCCTTCTATACTTTCTACTTTCAAATCTCCGCCCATTTTTTGTGCAATTTCTCTTGCAATCCAGAGACCAAGTCCCGTTCCTGAAATTCCAGTGGTAAATTGCGTTTTGACTCGATAAAATTTGGAAAACAAATTTTTCATATCCTCTGCTGAAATTCCCAGTCCAGTATCAGCCACTGTCAAAAATACATTTTTCTCATCTTCCCTAATTTGAATCTCCACTGATCCGGCAGGTGTATATTTGATTGCATTACTAAGCAGGTTAATAACGATTTGTTTTAATCTTTCTGGATCAGCCAAAACATTGGAAATTTTTGGGACATTCCTTTTGAGCTCCAATCCTTTTTCATTAGCCAGCACACTCATCTCATCTGCAAGCTCCAAAACAATCGCTGACAAATCTATTTCTTTTAAATCAATCGGCAATCTGTTTTGCTCGATGCGTGAAACGTCCAACAAATCCTCCACCAACTCTTTCAATCTGTTTACGGAAATGTTGATGTTTTTTAAATACTTTTTCTGATGGATTTTATTGTCTGGCAAATTTTCTCTTATCTCCAAAGTGTCCTCAAGCAATTCACTATACCCGCTAATCGCAGTTAATGGACTCTTTAATTCGTGACTTGCCATTGAAATAAAATCATCTTTCATCTGATCTATTTCCTCTAACTTTTTGGCCTTAAGTTCAAAAGCAAAAAGTCGTATATGATTAAAAACGAGCAAGAGCACAACAAGCATTGCGCCCACAGACAAGATATATACTTGCAAAATTATCTTCCCAACAAGCCTATCATTTTCAACCAACGATAATTTCAAACGCAAAACAGCTTTCGCAGTCCCATCTTTCGCACGAACAGTCTTAACAACATTCCAATAACGATTTCCTCCTGAAGAACTTATATAGGCAAATGCATCCTCAACTGACAAGGAAAATTTTATCGCATTTTGAGTAATTTTTTCCACTTCCACCCTCTCTGGTTCATCCAAGAGAACATTTCTTGCTGAAATAAACGGCTTATAAACATTGTCTGTCGCAGTTGGCATATAGACAGCGATTTCAGCGATTTCAGGATCATTCTCCTGAATATCGATTATTTTTTCTTCAAGCAAAACACTGTCTTGCAACAAGTTTTCAAAATGTTGTTTTGCCACAACACTAATAACATCCTCTGCAAGCACCGCTTTTGCTCTTAAAATTTTATCTGAATTTTCTTGAAAACGAGCCAGAATAAAATAGGAGTTTAAAAAAAGTGCTCCGATCACAACAAAAATAAGCAACAATGAAGAAATTATTGTTGGATTATTTTTAACAAAAGTTATTCCACGCTTAATTAATTCCCTCATTAAAACTTTCTTTGCGAGTTAAAAATCCAATTGCAGCCAATGCCAATGCCAAACATACTGACATTACGATTATAGCTATTAAAACAAATTGCTGAGCAGAGTTTTTTACAGGCGACTCATTCTCTTGGAATTCTGAAAATGGAATCATATCCGCAGCTTGAGCAGTTTTAATGAAAGCAATAGGCTCACTCTTGGAAACAATCTTACCTTCATCATCTGCCACAGCCACATAAACCTCATGTTGTCCGTCTGCCAATTCCTTGTCCAATTCATAATTCCACAAACCATCAACGTCTGCCTTAATACTAATAACAATAGGATCCTTACTAAATATGTACAAAGTTACAATCGCATTAGGCTCTGATTTTCCAGACAATTCAAGTTGTTTGACTCCATTATTTTTCTCCACTAAAGCCACTTTTTCAACTTTCAAAACAGCATTAGTCTCGCCTGCAATTTTTGGATTATTTTTTTGTACAAGATTTTTTGCTGCAACAATAACAGGTGGCTTTATTATTTGACTTCTAACCATCTCTTTTTCCTCCTGAGGAAGAACAACTTGTTTTTCATCAATTTGCTGCTGTTCAGGCGGAGCTATGACAACATTATCAGTGATTTCTGGTTTTATCACTGTTTCGGAAATTTGCCTTTCTCGCTGCCTTTCTTCCTCGGTGTTTTTTTCAGAATCATCTGAGACAGAAGTTGTTTGAGTTGTTTTTGAAATCGTAGTTGGCAAAGAAGTTGTCGACACTGAGCTGGTTGTTGGCGCTGTAATTTTTGGTTCAATTTCATCCACAACATTCGTCACACGGTCCACGGTAGTTGTAACAGGGGCCGTATTAAGCACTGTGGGTGCCGTTGTCGTTGTCGCAACTGGAGAAACAGTTGTCGCAACTGGGGCGATATATTTAATAACTTTGCAGTAAGCACTTCCTCCTCCATTTATACCCAGACATTTCCAAGCCCAACCATCACTATTTTCTATCACATCAGAGGCTGTTCCTACGCTACACAAGCCGCTTGTTGGCTTACTGTCAACCTTTGTTTCATTTATTCCCGAACAAACACCGTTTATCGGGACAGCAACTGAAATACTGTCAGAAGCATTTGCTCTTTGTTTTACAAAAATCACAACTGCGCTTGCACAAACAACAAACATAACAATCAAGAAGTATTTATGCAATGAATAATTTATATTCATAATATTTTTTTTATTTTTACTATATTCTTATTATAGCATTTTAATTCAAATATTTACAGCCATTATTATATTGCATTGTTTTGAATTTCAAATGCCTTGACTGTTTCCCAGAGAGTTGGATTATTCTGAACTGTTTTCATATAATACCACCATTCCACACCCCAAATATAAATTTCGTTCATTCCTGTTTTTTTGGCAAATTCTATATTTTCCTTCAAAATTTCAGCATTCATTGAAGCAAGTTGAACTTCAACAGGTGCATCAATTGTCCATCCTGCCACCCACGGCTCGCCTTGAAGCTCAATCACAATAGCATTTTCCTGATCAGCAAAAGCCTCAATCATCCACTGTTTTATTTTGAAAAAATTTGGTCCTATTGGATAACGCCAATGACCCATTTTTTGACTATAAACTTCTCGATACATTGTGGTTCCAAAAACATCAGCTCTTTTGGCAGCATTTACCCACAAACTAAGTTCCCCACTGTCAGTAACCACAATTGGACGACTGGGATCAAGTTCTCTCACCTTAACAAGTTCACTGTCCAAAAGTTCAGTGTCAACTTTAGAGCAAATTCCGAAATTCAAAAACGGTTCATTCTCAACTTGCCAACGAACAATTTCGGGATGATTATCCTTATACCTGTTGATAACAACTTCTTCAAAGGTTAACAATTTTTCTTTTAATCTGTCCGCAGGAAGATTGCTTGGATCTTCTCCCACCCATTTTGGCACATAACATTCTGGCCAACGTGGAACCTTTTGACCAATAACCAAAATTATTTCCGCACCAGCATTTCGTGCTTGTTCCAACTGCCAATCAATATGCGAAAAATCATATTCACCTTCTTTACCCTCAACCCTGTCCCAATATATTGGCAATCTTATATGCTTAATTTTAAGATCATTTAACATTGCCAAATATGCCTGTTTCCAATCAAGCCCGATTTGCTCAGCGTAAATATATGAAAATGTCACACCGATTTTTGCATCATCAGTGTTTGCCTTAACTGGCAAATTCACATATATAAACAAGAGGATAAACACAATCACAATCACAGCCAAAGTCCAAGAGATAGCGCGCCACAACCCAGCCAATGCCGAGCTTATTTTGCTTGAACTGGTTTTTTCTTTTTTCATTTTTATAATATATTATTTAATTTATAAAATTTAGGAGCGAGAGTATTTTTTACAAATTAACCTTTTGTCATTCCCGCGAAGGCGGGAATCCAGGTTCTGCAATTCCGTATAAAAACTGTAATTATCGCAATAAAAATCACTAAGCGTAAAACCTGGATTCCGGATCAAGTCCGGAATGACAGAATTTCTATCTTGAAATTAAAACCATCCCTATTGCAATGATTAATATCGCAACAACTTTTTGAGCCCAATCCCAAAACAACAACTTTTCTTCAAAAACTTTCGGATGTTTTTTGGCTGCTATTGCCACGAGAATAAGCACAAACACATATTGGAGCGATACCATCGAATTGACCAATGTCACACTTCCCAACTGAAAAGCCTTATTGAGCAAGATAGAACTTGTTCCGCCCAGGATCTTATTTGCAATGAATATTCCTCCCGTGCCAATATGTTCCTTTGAAGGTTTTTTAGCATGAGAAAAACTTTTAAAAATAGCCTTGCGCCAAGTCGGAACAATCAAAAGCAAAAGTGCAGCCGCAAAACCGCCAACTCTGGTCCACATAAATCCATTTAAAAATGTTTGCTCAACATAAACCATCTTAAACATCACATATGAAATTGCCAAAAGCACTCCAGCCAAACAAGAAAAATAAAAGCCAACAAAAAATTTTCTCTTGTTCAATTTAAGCGGCAAGTCAAAAGAAATGAGCAGTCCACCGATTATAAGCAATGCGACTCCACCAATCTGAATGAGTGTCAGTTTTTCATCATTAAAAACAAAGGATATCAAATATGTCGCAATCGGCACAACCGAAAAAACAACAGGTGTTACCCTGCTTGCTTCAGCTTTGTTGATTGAAAGATTGAGCGCAAAAATTCCGCCAATATAAATTGCTCCCGAAATAAAACTTATTGTGATCTGCCAAGCAGAAGGAACATCAAAACCAAACGGCGCAAAAAGAAATGCGCCCAATCCAAAAATTCCCACGTAAAAAGTGTACACTTGCGGAGAAGAAATTCTTTTGGAGCCCAAAAGAAACTTGTCCATCAGGACCGCAAAGGCTCCCAAAAAATATGCGCTTACTGCAACAAAAATCCAAGACATAGATTAACAATTTTCAATTTACAATTCACAATTTTCATTTAATTTTCAATATTTTTAATTTTCAAATTGAAAATTATTAATTTATATGAAAATTGAAAACTGCTCATTGATCATTTTATACATTCATTATACACCAAAAAATCCATAACAAAAAGCGAAATCCCTTGATTCCGCTTTTTAGAAATATAAACTTTTACGTATTTTGGCGAACCTAACTTCTTAATTTTCTTTCTATTATTCAATCTTAAGCAACCTTTTTATATCTCACACTTCTACCTTGGCCTATTCTCTCTATTTTTTTCAACTTCAACAATACCTCAAGTGATTGCTTGACGGTTGGCCGCGGAATATTTGTTCCAGCAACAATCTCGCCTGTTCCAGTAATTTCAACTTGTTGAAAAAATTTCCAAACTGCAAGTTGTCTTTCTGATAGTAATTTTTCAATATTCTCTTTTGACAATAATTCAATCGCAAATTGTGATTGTCGTAATAAAATTGTAAAGAAAAATTCTAACCATGGAGAAATGTCTTCGTTTTTTGAATGAAAAGTCTTTTGACTTCTCCTAAGTGCAAGATAATAATCTGTTTTATTGTCTTCCACTAGTTTTTCATGTGAAACATACGGCATATACAGATATCCATTTTGAAGCAACAATAAATTCGTCAAAACTCTAGAAACTCTTCCATTTCCATCTTTAAAAGGATGAATTGCCAAAAATTCAACCAGGAAATTTGCAATTACTAGCAACGGATGGTATTTTTTTTCAGCAAGCAAAAAATTGGTTGATTCAATAAGCTCAATCATTTCTTTGGGCGTGAGGTATGGCGAAGTGGGATTGAAAATTATCCCAACCTCTTTTCCTTCATGATCGTATGCGACGACTTTATTTTCTCCAAATTTGTAATCACCCAAATGACCCTGGTCTTTTTCTGAATATTTCAATAACTCCTTGTGGAAATGTTTTATTGAACTTTCGTTGAATTTCAAACTCCCCCAAGAATTAAAGACATTTTCCAAAAGTTCGTAATAACCCTTGACTTCTTGCTTATCGCGGTCAGCAAATTTTTGAATATTTATACCGCGCATCACTTTTTCAATATCCTCATCAGAAAGTTGCACACCCTCAATACGAGTTGATGCTCCAGTCGAGGTTATCAAAACAGACCGCTTGAGACGACCCAGTGCTTGCGAGCTTAGTTGAGTGCCAGAAACCCAGCTGCCTTTTAATTCATCAATCTTGGCGATTTTTGAAATTATTTCCGCAGGTATATTATCAAGCCTTTTTGAAAATTTGTCTGCAATATTAATATCTTTTTGCTTTATATTAGCCATAGTTTTTGGATATATTAACTACATCCAATTATATCCAATTAACTCATTTTCGTCAAATATGATGCTTGATTTGGAACTTTTTAATAGTGTCAATTTTTCGAGCCACATATGCCGGGTTCAAGCAATGAAACTAAAGTTTTTCTTTCCTAAAAATAAAGAGTTTTTAGTAATTATTTTTAATATGTCTACTTCACATCAACCCTCACAACATATGAATAACCAGAATATGTAACACTGGCTTCAGCATTGCCTGCACCGACTGATTTCAGGGTTTTATTGGGATACACATCATCCACTATCTTCTCTCCATCGACCGTATAATCCTTTGACCAAGTAATTATCGAATTATTACTAGTTAGCCATTCGGCATTTTTGGTAACATCCTGTGTTGGACAATCCAACGCAAAATTTCCAAAACACGCTCGGACTTTTTGGACTGTTTCACCAGAGAAGCGATTCATATTCTGCTGAATGGGTATTCCGCCATTTCCGCATTTTTTCATGCACATGACTAACTTTTTAGCTGGTGTGACATTGAGTATTATAGGAGTTGCCTCTGCTGTTTTATTATCTAATTTTCTTACACATTTTAATGTGTAGATTCCGTTCGAAAAATCATCTGCAACTTTTTTAATTCCTGTTTCGTTTGTTGCTAAATTTGTATTCGAATTAAATAAATTTCCGCCACTTATATTGCAACTATCCGCACCTGTTGTTGTCCAGCGAAATTGAATTGAAGTATCTGATTTGACATTTGCGCGACTAGACCAGTGCAGATCATTGTTTGCGACAATAGCTATGGAAAAATCGTTAATAGCGATTTCATCAACAGGAGGTAACGATTCAGAAATTTTATTTGTCGGCTCCGAAGACTGTTCTGTTGTGCTTATTAGTTTTGAATTATTAACTATCTTAGATTTTGAAACATCTTGCGAGTTCTTCGCTAGCATCCAGCCGATAACTCCTGCGGATAAGGTTAAAATTACGATAATTATAATTATGGTAATATTTTCTTTTTTATTTCTCATCATTTTGTTTTTAAAATTAATTTTTTGAATTGTTTAAAATTAGTTCGACCGAACAAAATTGCCAAAAAATTCTTTTCAAAATAGAGAGGAAATTTTTAGTTTTTTTCCGAACGCGCGTAGCGGAGCGACATTTCAGATGAACGTCTAGCAGTATCTGAAGTTTGACCAAGCATAGCGAAAGAAAAATTTGGGTGAAGACTTTCGAAAAAGTCGAAACCGGATACTCGTTGTTGTGCGATGTTTGTTTTTTCTTTTCATTCCTCAGCAGAGGAATAGCATTTCTGTAATGAATTAATTGAATTTCGTCTTTGTTTTGGGAAGAGGGGCTAAGGGTGAATGGCCTGGAGCCAATACTCCTTATTGGTAATTATACGTGGTATTTATTGGGGTGGCAAATAAAAAAAGACCCGCTCTCAGCAATGCCGAGAGCGGTCAGGTTATGGACATGATGTCCGGTTGACGATTATCTTTCCCCATTTTGGCCGGAAGGACGAGGCCGGCCACTTCACGGTCCTAGACCAGTGCTGTACCTTCGGCTTTCTTCACCTTGCCGGCAGCTTCTTCTCCCTTGATCATCTGAGCGAAAACAGGTCGTCCACGGCTGGTCGTCATGGTATTACCTCCTTGGGGGTATATCCATTTGTTGGCGGTTTATCGGTTATGCCAATTCAAGAATCCACGGTTACACCATGACGGTTCTTCCGTTTCTTGAATCGGGGGCGAATGTTTCTCTGGCGGCCGGGCGACGACGCCGGCCAAATCGGTATGGTCTCTAAGCCAGAGCTACAACTGCGCACAGCACAATAAGCTTCCGCATAAGCAGTTTCCTCCTTTCTGTGGGATAACATCAATTGATACAAAGAACATAATCTACAAACAAATTCTTAACTGATAATAATAAGTTAACATGGCTTATAAATAAAATCAATATGTATAATTTTTGTATAATTTTTCTGCTCCCCAAAGAGCAGAAAAACACCTTTTTAACCCCTCTTTAAAATAAAGAAAAAACAAAATCGGATTCTTTTTTGAGCCAGGGCGTTAGCCCAAAAGGAAAACATGCATTTCGCACAACGCGCGCGCCTGATCCGATGTTTCACGAGTCCCGACAGCAGTCGGGGCGAGGGAAATTTCGGATAGGCGCTGTTATCTGATGTGTTTGCTCACGACCGTAGGGAGAAGCAACACAGCAGATGACAGCGACGGCAGGCGCGCGCGTTCATCTGAAATGGAGCGAGCGTAGCGGAGCGACATTTCAGATGAACGTTAGGCATATCTGAAGTTTTTCTGAAGGCATAGCCGAAAAAAATTTGGGAGAGAAAATTTTGCACACCTCTAATTTTAAAAGATGCAAAATTTTTGAACCGCATGTGCCTTGTTATGTGATGTACCCAGAAATTTCTTTTTCCTTAATGTATTTTGCAATTACATATCTTCGGGATTATAAGGAAGTATTTTTATGTGTTGCAACGCTTGCTTCAGCCGATCTAGTGATGGCGCCTTTATTTCATCATCACCAATAAACTCAACATCTTCCCATCTGAGATGTTCCGACATATCAAAATATCGTGCATCGCTACTACGACTATCTAAATCTTCAACCTCATCATCCCACTCTCCGAAGCCTATGAATGTTTCGCCCGCCATCTGATGCTCATCTTTTTTTGTTATACTATTATCTACTATTTTAAATACACCTGGTTCCATTTCCTTAACGACAATGGACTCATTATCCTTAAGCTCGATAGTGAACATTTTATTTTCTAATTGTTCTGATGGTGGACGATTTGGATTAAACATGGGTTTGTATTAAGAATTATGAATTGCAAAAAAATATTAAAATAAAAAAAGAAATTTCTGGGTATTTCATCTAACGCGCGCGCCTGATCCGATGTTTCACGAGTCCCGACAGCAGTCGGGGCGAGGAAAATTTCAGATGAACGTCTAGCAATATCTGAAGTTTGATCGAGCGTAGCGAAGGGCAAATTTGGGTCGAAAAAATCTTGCACTCCTTTATTTAATTATATATTAGGCAAGACTTTTGAGCCAGATATTGCTTGTTCTGCGATGTAGCGGAAAAACATACACTCCTTATTTTGAGCCCAATTTTTTCAAGCCCTTTTGAAATATTGCCACTTGACATTTCAATACTTCGTGTGTAGGATAGGAAGTCATTGAAGTGTTGTAATATCAACTCTCAAGGAGGTTCTTTATGAAATGGGATGCTTTTGTTTTTGGCGTAGGGACGGCACTCTTTACGGTTTCCACGATATCCTACCCGAAGATTTACGAGCCCATTGCAATCGGATTACTCGCACTTGTAATGGTTGGCGGAGCAGCAGCTTCATTCTACGCAGTGATGAAAAATCTGAAAAGATGACTGCCGTCCCCTGGTGATTGACCGGGGGATTTTTTTATTTCAAAAGGGCTTGAAAAAATTATTAATAAAGGTATGTTTTTCGCTATTTCGCAGAACGCGCGCGCCTGATCCGATGTTTCACGAGTCCCGACAGCAGTCGGGGCGAGGGAAATTTCGGATAGGCGCTGTTATCTGATGTGTTTGCTCACGACCGTAGGGAGAAGCAACACAGCAGATGACAGCGACGGCAGGCGCGCGCGTTCATCTGAAATGGAGCGAGCGTAGCGGAGCGACATTTCAGATGAACTCGTTTATATGCGAACTTAATGTTTGATAGTGTGCTGAAAGTTGCAGGTTATGCGAACTTTTAGTATAATACAACCATTACTGATTTATGAATAAAATATAGCATATTTCTTATGAATCTCCAATGATTAAACAAAAAAAACGCTCAACAAGAGTTGAGCGTTTTTTATATTCAAAGTATTTTCTAACCTTCTTTAGTCACAAGTTGGTTAAAATATAATGCTACGGTTGAAGTCCAGCTGGGTGCTCCGGGGTCGCCGGCACAGCTTGTGCCACATTTCCAAGTGTCAACCATTCGAGCTGGAGTGTTTCTTTGTTTGTTAACCAGAACTTCAATGCGATCGCCAACAACTTTAATGGCTTCTTCAGCGCTACCGAAACAAGCATACCCCATTGCAGTTCCACGCTCGCCTGATGACTTATATCCCCAATAATTATAACAAGTCTTCCCATCCTTAGACGGCGAAGCCAAACCGAAGCTGCTTTCTTTTTTTGCAATTCCAACCAAAAATGCTGCCACTTTTTCATCTCGCTTAGCAATAAATGGCACCATCTCACGAATTGGCGCATCTCCGACTATTTCATATATTTTTTGAGCAAATTGACCTGAATCTATATTCCCGTCTTCTTGTGTTTGCTTCAAAAGTTCTTTTTTAAGAATCATTGCTTGCCTGTCACTAACGACAGTTTCGCCAAACAATTCTTCTCGTTCTTCAAGCAAGGGAGATTTGACCTGAATATTTGCATTATTGGTAGCATATTTCTTAGCATATGACACTGTTTGGTTTTCCCATAAACTTGTCAACACAGCGAAAACTGCAAGCGCAATAGCAAAAAAAAGAATATTGCTTCTTTTGATGACAATTTTTATTCGTGCAACATCACTTTTCCAATTTTGCACTGTTTTTCCTTTAAACCACAAGGGTTTACTCATAAGTTATTTTTAACAATTTAATGGCCCCAGTTATAAACAAGGTGTTGGGACGCAGATCTTATGGTACCAAAAACAAGCGTTGCGGTCAAGCACTTTTATGCACTTTTTAAGAACCTTATTCTTTAAAATGCTTTATCTAAGCCATTTTTTAAAAATGATAAGCAAAAAAGCTCTTGATAGAGCCTTTTTTAAAATCACTATGCTTTTGTGTGTTGTTATGAGCGATCAGTGCTTAATTCATCAAAATACATCGTTACGTCGCTTATCCATTTGTTGGCTGATGCTTGACCGCCTGTGACTGCACAATTTGATCCGCATTTCCAAACTACCATCTCCTCAGGAGTATTTCTGTCATATTCTTCTACTAATGCAGTAATTCTTTTGGCCACAGTATCAACAGCATCCGTAGCGCTATCAAAACAAGTGTGTCCACCTGTTCCCATTCTTTCTCTTATGCCGCGATAACCCCAATAATTATAGCAGTCTTGCCCATCAAGCACCGGCACACGCAGACCCCAGTTACTTTCCTTTTTAGCAATAGCCACAATAAAAGCGGCAACTGTTCTGTCTTGCTCGGCAATACGAGGAACCATTTTTTCAATAGGATATCCCTTAACCATTTCAGTGATTTCATCTTCCAGAGCTTGCTTGCTTTGAGTTTGTTGGATTTGAGCCACTTGCTCAGCAAAAGATGCAGCATCGCCTTCAGTGTTAGCCGTAGAAACATTTGTTACCTGACTTTCTATTGCTTGCTGCACCAAAACATCATCAGCAGCTGCGGCTCCTTGCCCAAGATATTTATAAACAAAAGTCATTGTTACCATCCCAAACAAAATCGCACCTACGATTGAAGCATTCCAAAGCCTGACTGTAGAAAATTGACCCACAAAACTTCTAGCCGCCTCGCCCGTTGCGTCATTAAACATTTCGTAGCGTTTTTCCAAATATTCCAAAAGCAAACTTGTTTCACTTGGTTGATAACGAACAAACTCAGCGACAACACGAGAACTCAAACTGTCCCATCTGTGCAAATTATGATTAATCTTCACACCCTTTCTGAGCAAAGCTTGCTGTTTTGGCGTGATATATAATCTTGAATCTTCAGTAAAAAAATCCTGCGTTCGCTTGCCCCTCGAAAAAAGTGTTGCTTTTGATTTTTTTATACCACTGCGAAAACCAACAACATTTTGTTGTGCTTTATTAGGTGTGATATCCAAAAATTTTTGTTGCCTTTTTATTTTTTGCTGCATTTTTAATTTTAAACAAGGTTATTCAATCCCAGCCTCTTTTTTAAAAAAATTCTCAACATCTATTTCTCCAATATAGCACTTACCTCGTGCGAACAAAAATGGCACCCCGACTTTCTCCGGATCCAAAGAACATTCCCTGACTCTTCCCTGAAGCTCATCATTATTGGCTGAATTGTGCCAAACTTCTTTTTTTGAAAATATTACTCTTTGATCAATTTGATTATCATTAATAAATTGTTCAATTTTTTTGCAATGAGAACATTCTTGACCAAAATAATAAACAATATCCACCTGCTCGTCATTTGACTGCGGCAATGGAAGATTAACATCCAATTTCTCGGGCTGCCTAATCCCCCAAATGATTATTCCAACAACCACAGCCGTCGTAATCAAGATAATAACACCAAAAAATCTCTTACTCATATCAAAAAATTCAAATTAAATATTTTTTCTATTAAGACTTACGCATTTTCTCAACTATGTCGTAAGTATACCATTACTTTCCTTTTTTTGAAACCAAAAAAAATAAACCAAAAACAATCATTCCCAAGGATAAAAGTTGTCCCATTGTTAAGAAATTCCAGAATAATCCAAGTTGTGAATCAGGCTCTCTGAATTGCTCAGCAATAATTCGAAAAAAACCATAGCCCATTAAATATATTCCGAACAATGTTCCTTTTTTATTTTTTTTATTCCGCAACATCCAAAGAATAACAAAAAGCAAAATTCCTTCCAGAAAAGCTTCATACAACTGCGAAGGATGACGCAATTTCGCTGGATCGGCGCCAAAATACATTCCTAATGGAGAAGTGGTTATGCGCCCATACAATTCTCCGTTTAAAAAATTGCCAACTCTGCCAAAAAAATATCCGGCAGGCAGCGCAACGATTATAAAGTCTGCCCAAGATAAAAAATCTATTTTTTTTATATATGTGAACACATAACCAGCCAAAATTGCTCCTAGCAATGCTCCATGATAACTCATCCCAAACAAACCAACCCAATGCCCTTGCAAATCATACGGAGAAATGATTGCCAGTGGATTAGCAAAATAAAAAGAAGGATTATAAAACAAAACGTATCCAATCCTCCCACCCACCAACCCTGCAAAAAACACAACCAGCAAAAAATCCATTACAACATTTAACATTTGACTCTTGACCTTTGACCTAGCGTTTTCATTTGTATTTTTATTTTCTGATTTAAGATTTGGGATTTTATTCGAAATTCGAAATTCGAAATTCGAAATTATAAACGAAAATTCTCCCCTTAACATCCTTGGTCTAAGTAATCCATATACAACCAGAAATCCAACTAGATACATAATCCCGTACCATCTCACAGAAAAAGATCCGATTGTAAAAGCAACCGGATCAACAAAGGAAGGAATGTGTTGATAAAAATCAAGAATCATGGAACATGAAGCATGGAGCATACAACATTGAATACACAAGCTCTGCCTCATTTTTTGTTATATGCTATATGCTATGTGCTATATGCTTTATGTGTTGTATTTCGTCAATTGACCTTTAAATTCAACTGCATAAATATTCCACAAAGTAAGAAAGAGTGCCACAATTATCGGTCCTATAATAAATCCTAAAAATCCAAGCAAGCTAATACCTCCAAGTGTTGCAAAGAAAACAACCAATGGATGCATCTGCGTGTCCTTGCCAACAAGTTCTGGCCTGAGGAAATTATCGATTATAGAAATAATGCCCAGACCTACTGCCAAAATAACAATTCCCTGCCAAATATTTCCAATAAGCAGCATTATTATTCCAGCAGGAAACCAGATTAAACTTGTTCCAAACATTGGGATCAAAGAAAGAAAAGACATCACAATTCCCCAAGCAATGGCAGAAGGAACACCAACAATAGCAAAGGTTATTCCGCCGATGCTTCCCTGTACGATTCCCACCACCAATGTGCCTTTTATTGTTGCTCTACTGATAGAAATAAATTTTTCAATAAGCAATTTCTCGTGTGAATCACGTAGTGGACTAAGAAACATAAGCTTTTTGATCAAATTTCTTCCGCCCACCAAAAAGTAATACAGGGTAAAAAACATAACCACAGCCAAGAACAAAAAGTGTGCAACTCCTTGATATGTTTTTTGCAAAATACTAAAAGCTCCCTGCCCGAGTTGTGACACAGCCTTGCTTACTGATTCACTATTAATCAAATTTTCAAGACCGAAAGATTTAAGCAAAGGATTCTTATTAACATTATTCACAATCGGATCAACATAGTTCAAATATGCATCTCCTGCTTTTACTGAATTTTGAAAAAGGTTAGCAGCCTCAGTAGCAATCAAACCGGCAATTCCAAAAAACAAACCGGCAAAAATAATCATACCGAAAACGGAAGTAAGCAACGCACTGATTCTGCTTCTTCCTCCTGTTATGCGAACAAAAAATTTGTATGGGCGCTGAAAAATGACAGCGAAAACAGCTGCCAGCAATATTGCCATTATAAATGGCTCGAAAATAAAAAATGTTACAGCGCTAATGCCCAGCAAAATAAGAAAGAAAAAATACGTGTTTAAATTTTTTAGTTCCATTTACCCTGTTAAATAAGATTTGGATCTTTTCAAAAAAGCGCCAACTTATTCATATTTAATTTTTACATTTTCACCAGTAACTTTGGACTATAAATCCAAATCTTAATTTTTAAAAATTACTATTTTTAAAAATTATTTAACAGGGTGAATTGTTTTGTTTACCTTAACGTATTAATTTGCTAGAATTATATCATATATAAACATTTTTTTCAAATATAATCACATTATGATAGCCTTTCAAGAATCACATCGCCAAAAACTCATCGTTAGTGCTGATGATTTTGGCATAAGCTCTCGTTCAAATAGAAACATACTTTATCTCATATCACTAGGAAAAATAAACCGTGTCGGGATTATGGTTAATGGAGAAATTTCCCCAAAAGAAATCAGTGAATTGGCTCACTCTGGTGTAAAACTGGATATTCACCTGGATATACCCCGCAAATTTATTGCCAATCGCAAAGAAAAGCGCAGCGCAATCCTAAGAACGGTTGAGTTTTTAAAAAATATTTTAACAGGAAAAATTTCAACAAAAAAGGTTGCCTCAGATTGGGAAGAGCAGATTGAAACATTTTATACCCTGTTTGGGAAATATCCAGACGGAATAAACTCTCACGAACACATCCACTTTTTCCCACCATTTTTCAAGGCGGCGCTTCTTTTGCAAGAAAAATATCTCATTCCATATATTCGTTTTGGCGATAGTATTCAAATGCGCCACCACACAATCATCGCCTATATTCTCCACCTCCTTCGAATCATCAATCAAAAAGCTTGCGGTCCCGAGGGCTGCGTTTCATCCAATTATCTTGTCAGCCTTGATTGGATCAGCAATATCGATGCGTTTTTAAACGACTTGCCTGATGGAAAAACTGAAATAGTTTGCCATCCCGAACTCGCCGAAGAGTTTGTGAAGATAAAAGAATTCTTCTAACAAATTATTCCTTTTTGCTTGAAAAAAGCTTAAGCAAAATTCCAACAATCAACACCGAAGAAAAAAGCAAGACATTGCGAGCAATCTCAACTTCAGCGATCAGTTGAATTATTTTTCTGTGAAAATGAAAACCGAGCAATATAAACACGATTGAATGCAGTGTTGTAGCAATAGCATTATAAAAGAAAAACTTCTTCCAACTCGCTCTGAGCGTACCAGCAATAACTGGACCAAAAAACCGTACCCCCGTAATAAATCTCAAAAAGAAAATTGTTTTTCCAACGTTATCAATAACCAAATTTTCATATTGAATAAGTTTATTAGCCCGCATCTTGCGATTGAATCTTTCAACATATTTGTTTCCAAAAAAACTTAGGCGATACAAAAGATTATCGCCAACAATTGTTCCAACAACACTCACAATTACAGCAGTTTCCAAATCAAATCCAGCCCTCCTCGCCAAAAAACCAACCAGCAGCAAAAAAACTGCCTCCGGAAGAGGTGCCACATAGCTTACAAACACAGAAAATAAAAAGATTCCAACATAGGAACCATTTTTTATTGTTTCCAAGACAAAGCCAAAGTCTCCGAGATTATTTTGAAAATGCGGATCAATCATATTTCCTCCATTTTGTCATTCCGGGCTTGACCCGGAATCCAGGATTTAGCACGCGATGCCTGGTACAATAACAATTTTATAATAATATTTACAATCGTATTGCAATAACCTGGATTCCTGCCTCCGCAGGAATGACATTTTAATATTTATTACTTGCTCAAATTTATTACAGCATTATTTTCAGCCAAAGGCGCTGACACACTTATTCTTCCGTTGGCAAGTTTAGAAATTTGATAACCTGAACTGTTAACGTTTTTTTCTTTTGGATCTACAGGCACTTTCGAAAGCAGATATTTTTTATCGCCAGTAATTTTAGAAATATCAACCAATCCGTCACAGGACAACGCAGTGCTCTTGCAAATCATAGTTGGCTGAGCAGTGATTGATTCTGGCAATGCATCGGGGTGATCAATGGAATATTGATAAACTGAATTCAAAATATTTACCACGTCAGACCTTCTTTGAGAATTACGCATCTCCAACATTTTTTTTGCAGGATTAATCGCAACAATAACAACACCCAAAACAACTAGCAGTCCAACAACAAACCAAACGCGCTGTTTTTTGGTGCTTTTTTTAATATAACCTTTAATTTCTTCTAAATATTTTTCGTAATCCATAAGTTTTTATTTTATTCAACTACGCGTATTGTAGTTTAATTTAGACTTAAAATCAATTGTCAAAAATTTCTTCCGTGTTTTTCTCTCCTTTGTTAAGGATAGATGTCCGTAGGACAGAGAGGTAGAGCAATGTCTGAATATACTCAAACCTCCCCCAGCCCCTCCTCATCTGAGGAGGGGAGGAATAATGAATATTATTTTTTATGCTTGAATTAAAATAATCTCCCTTGCGTATCCAATAAGGTGCTTGAATAAAAAAATAATAATATTTTTGGCTCAAGCAAAACATAATTTTTAAAAAATCAAAAGTTACGCATTTCGAAACATTTCTTTTTTGGCCAATAGTTGGCGACAGCGACTCTTTGAGCTTTTGGATATTGAGTATTTATCCAAAAGCGTGCCAAATAAGAAATAGTTGAGAAAATGCGTAAATCCTAATAATAAAAACTATGAAGAAAAATGTACGAAATGCACTCGCAATATCAGGGTTAGCACTTGCAATTGGAGCTTCTGGACTGACATTAACAGCCAGCGCCAATACCGCAAGAAATAATAGAGGACCACAATTTGAAAGACAACAAAATCCTTCGAAAATAATGCGTCTCAAAAAAACAGAGAACGTCACAAGCTCTGCGCATAGAAGAACCATCCCAGGTATTGTCGACATCATTTCGACTGATTCTTTCACAATAACAAAGGGAAATAAAACTTACACAGTTACTATTCCCCCAACAGCTCGCATACTCAATCGCAAATGGAACTTCATACCTTTTTCCGATATCAAAAAAGGTGACAAAGTCAGAGTATTCGGAACTGTTTCGGGACTTAACATCACAGCACAAACAATCCGTGACATTTCCCTGCAATAACATTGCAAAACATTTATCATAGTTCTTTCAACAAAAAATCCCGACCAAAATCGGGATTTTTTGTTGTGTATTTCTGCATTCTCCTAACACCTAGAACCTAAAACCTATTTTTTGTTTCTCGTCGCCTTAATTCTGTCGTTTTCAGTCAAGAATTGTTTTCGAAGACGAACTGAGTGTGGAGTAACTTCAAGATATTCGTCATTATTGATGATTTCCAAACCTCTTTCAATTGAAAGTGTTAGTGGTGGAGTCAAATTGATTGCATCGTCAGTTCCAGAAGATCGCATATTGGTAAGTTGTTTTCCTTTGATAGGATTTACTGCCATATCAAGACCCTTGGAAGAATTTCCGATAACCATTCCTTCATAAACTTCCGTTGCAGGTGCAATGTAAAGTGCTCCACGCTCTTGCAAGTTTGCCAATGAAAATCCAAGTGCTTTTCCACCAATCATAGAAACCATTGAACCAACTTCGCGACGTTTGATTTCTCCAGCATACGGCTTGAAACCAATCACGCGTGAAGAAAAAATTCCTTCGCCTTTTGTGTCAACCACAAACTGTCCGCGGAATCCCAAGATTCCTCGCGTTGGAACTTCAAACAAAAGTCTTGTTTGACTGCCGTGCACATGCATATCAGTCATAATTCCCTTTCTCTTTCCCATTGATTCAATAACACCTCCAGCCAATTCACTTGGAACATCGATTGTTGCTTCTTCAAAAGGTTCTGATTTCACACCATCAATATCTTTGATAATAACGTGTGGTTGTGAAACTTGCATTTCATATCCTTCACGTCGCATATTTTCCAAAAGCACAGCGATGTGCAATTCTCCTCGTCCAAATACTGTGTAATATTCTGAAGTTGAAAAATCAATCTTAAGACCAACATTAACTTCCAATTCCTTTTCAAGTCTTTCGCGAATTTGTTTTGAGGTCACATATTTTCCTTCGCGTCCTGCAAATGGAGAATCATTAACCATAAAACGAAGTGAGATTGTTGGTTCATCAATTGTAATAGCCGGCAAAGCTTCCTGACTTTCTGTTTCGCAAATTGTTTCGCCAATATCAATCTTTGGAAAACCAGCCACCATCACAATGTCTCCAGCATATGCTTCTTGAACTTCTTCGCGCACTGTTCCTTTGAAAGTATAAAGCTTAGTAACGCGAGATTTTTCAATAACTTCATCACCTCTCTTCAAAAGATATGTTCCTCCCATTTTGATCGTTCCTTCATGAATTCGTCCCACAGCCAAACGTCCAAGGAAATTGTCGTATCCAAGGTTAAACGGCTGCATACGAAGCTCTGCAGTCTTGTCAGCCTTTGCAGGATGCACCTTAAGCAGCACCATATCCAAAAGAGGTTCGAGATTGTCTGATTCATCAGTAAGATGTTCCTTGGCAATTCCAGCGCGACCGTTTGCATAAATGGTTGTGAAATCAAGTTGTTCATCAGTTGCTCCAAGATCCATAAACAATTCATATACTTGTTCTTGCACCAAATCAGGATCAGCAGCAGGCTTGTCGATTTTATTAATCACCACAATTGGCTTAAGTCCCAATTCCAAAGATTTTTTCAGCACAAAGCGAGTCTGAGGCATTGGTCCTTCCTGCGCATCCACAATCAAAAGCACGCTATCAATCGAGCGCAGCACACGTTCAACTTCTGACCCAAAATCAGCATGTCCAGGGGTGTCCACGATATTGATTTTTGTATCGCGATAATTGATTGAAGTATTTTTAGCATAAATCGTAATCCCACGCTCCAATTCAAGCGCGTTATTGTCCATACTTACACCTTCTTCAACCATTCCAGTCTGACGCATAATAGCATCAGTCAAGGTTGTTTTGCCATGATCCACATGGGCGATAATTGCAATGTTTCGAATTTCCATAAAAAATAGTTCGTAAAGTTCATAAAGTTTTTAAAGTTTGTAAAGCAAGATACCTTATAAACCTTCTAACCCTATGAATTTACTGATAAAAATAAAAACTGCCGCCAGGCAGTAAGACTTCCAAAGCTAACCAAATATAGCAATAAAGAGAGAATTTGTCAAGAAAAAAGGGCCACTTGTTGTTAAAGTGGCCCTTACAGATTATGCGCAAGCCCATTATAAAGCTAACGGTGTCGCATAACAGGTTGAATAAAGGACATTAAACCACGCACGTTCCCTTTTCTCATCTTCGGTTAATATCTTATCACAGTGAAGACGATGTGTCGGAAGATTATATTTTTCAATAATCCGCTTAGGAATTTCAGATGAATGAAATTTAATCCTATCCCTTCGCAATTCAGCTGGATCGCAGTAACCCGCAGGGATAATACCAGCTTGATGAAGCGCTTTTTCAACACTATAATTACTCAAATGCGTGATCCAGCTAAAGCTGCCATTTAACATATCAGAAACAACAAACCAAGCACATGGGCGCTGTATTTCAAACTCAAGATCACAACAAACAGCAATGCAGAACTTCTCACTTTGAAAATCAGGCAGAGAACCTTGATTTTCAATAATATACTTCGCCGCCATTTGAACATTATCAGTTAATGGACCGGGTGGTTCATCACGAATATACACAAATGGTCCCACAAGCTCATACGCCAAACCCAAACTCATTTCACTGCTTGTCATATTTATCCCCCTTCAAGCCTCATATTTTTTCTATTCCCTCTATTATGGCTTGTTTCAAGCGTTTTTTTGAAATCTCAATAGAAGAAACTATTACGGATAATAAAATATTTCTATTACCCTCTATTACAGCTTCAAAGCCGTTGAGATAGTCCTTGCTATCAAGTGGAACAATCTCACCAACTTTTCCAGTCAGTTCATAAAAAATCCACTCCTGAGCATCCTCATCAAACAAGAATTCAGGATTACAAACCTCTTCAATGTCAACGATTTTTAATTCTGCACTTTGAGAAAATGACACCCAACAATAGTTCTTTTTCACATTTTCTTGGACTGCTTTTGGAAAAATAATTTCAGGATTTTTTATTGTTACGGAGGTACTTTCTGATACCTTTACTTCTGCAACACCCGCTGAAATATTTTCGATTACTGAAGTTTTTTCTGTTTCCGCGGGGGTTTCAATTGAAACTTTTTCAATTGGCAAAACCTCAACAGGATTTAACCAAAGACTATGCACCCAACGATTATTGCCTTCGGAATCTAATATCTTGACACTTAAATGATGCCAACTCAAACAGTCTTCGGTATGTGGATCCTTTTCACATAAACATTTTTTTAGACTATTTCCATCCTCAACTTTCAAAACATCAAAGATACCCCTACCCATAACTTTTTTTAAAACATCAAAACTTGGGGGCACAGTTTTAAGATTTAATACTTCTTTTAAACTTACCTTTACCCAGGTTCTTACAAAGGCCTCAAACGCAACAGGATCAAATGTTTTTTCATTTTCATGTTTATTTTTTTCACTCATAACCCCTCCCTTTCAAAGAAATATTTTCAAAGTAAAACAATATGAAGAGCTTCAAAAACTCTTATTTATTAAACAACTGAGTATGTCATTTAAGCATATTACAAGTGGAAAAGCAAGCAAAAAGCGCCGCATACTATTAAGTATAACGACGCTTAATCTCAAGATTCAATTTTTGCAAGACATGGACAAAAACACCATGGACAATTCCCAGTAATACTATCGAAATCTTTTTTGCATTTTTCACAATAAAAAGATTTGATAAATTCCCGCAATTTCACTTCTATTTCTGTTTTTTTATTGTTTTTCAAAGTGACCCCCCCGACTTATTTGATTTGTTTTTTAAAAAACTAAATTATGCAAAGATTTTATCAAGCAATTCTTCCTTGCCCTTTTTGGTTTTGGAAGAAAAATAGATGATATTTTCACTGTTCAACAATTCTTTGATTGCACGTTGTTTTTTTACCAATTCGCTGGCTTTAACTTTATCCATCTTGTTGGCCAATATAATTACATTATATCCATTTTCACTCAAGAGTTCCATCATTTCAATATCGAATTTTTTCGGACCAACATTTCCATCAATAATAAGTACAATCTTGGAAGGTTTATACTCGTTGTGCTCCAAATACCACATAATCATTTTACGCATTTTCTCAGCTTGAGCAAGTGAAGTTCGAGCATAGCCATATCCAGGAAGATCGACAAAATATGCTTTTTCATTAATCAAAAAGAAGTTTAATTGCAAAGTGCGCCCAGGAGTCGAAGAAGAAATCGCCAAGCCTTTTGTTCCTGTCAAAGCGTTGATCACACTGGATTTTCCCACGTTTGAACGACCCACAAAAGCAATTTGTGGAATTTTTTCCTTAAGTATTGGGTCTGACCCCACCACTCCCTTTATAAATTCAGCTGATTTGATGATTTCCATAAACCTTATCCTAACGCGTTATGGCAAAAAGAGCAATTATTTAATTTCATTTTTATCTCCTTCATCGTTCCTGTCTTGAATTCTCGCAAGTCGAGCTTTTGCATCCTCAATTTCTTCCTCTTCACTAACATAGTTGTGCTGCTTATTTTTTAAAAACAAAAGATGTCCGAAAGCCGTTGAATGATTTTCATTGGAATGACTTACTCTTGGAGAAAAAGAACCGTTTTCATATTTTCTTATATTATTATCACTCGAGCCGAGCCTTGCTAACACATTTTCTTGTATACTATTATTTTTCTGCTCGTGATTATGATATTTGTCAGTATTTGTAGTGTCGACATTTTTTGTGATAACTGATGATGCAGCACGGAAACTTGCACGAGCTTTTTCATGCCCCTTAGCGATAAGTTCATTGATGTGATTATTCGTTGCCGCTCTTTGCTGCTGATGTTTCTGCGTGTCAATTTGTTGCTGTTGATGTCTCTGTGTCTCTATTTGTTGATGTTCTTGCTTATCTCCACGCTCACGAATGATACTTTTAGAAATATGTCCACCAACAAGATGTTCACGCAACTCCATCATTTCATGATGAGAAAAATTTCCCGAATGCTCAATGTCGCCCAAGACTTTTTTGAAAACATTTCTAGTTATACCCCGTCCATCAGAAGACAATCCTCTTTTTTTAAGAGCACCATAAAAGACCTTTTTTTCAGCGGTCTTATCGATGACACGCGCGATATCTTTATTTCCCAAAATTGCTTTAAAGGCAGAGCTATTTCGCCCCTTCATTGCCTTAACTGCTCTTTTGGAAAAAATCCGCTGATTTAAGCCTTTTTTTGTAAAATCAATTGCTGTCATTTTTTATAAATTCTTTATTTTAAAACAAAAAGACGGGCTTTCACCCGTCTTTTACCACATATGTCTATTATATCACACTTTTAAGCATTTGTCTATTGAAAATCTGACATAAATAAAACCCCGCCTAAGCGGGGTTTTATTGTTGACCAAATACTATTAACTAGTAGTTGTTTCGGCTTCCGTAACCACCTTGGTTACCACCACCATTGAAATCACGTCGCGGAGGACGAGCTTCCATTGGGCGAGCTTCATTTACAGTCAAACTGCGTCCTTCGTAGTCTTTTTTGTCAAACATTTCGATTGCTGCTTGTGCTTCTGAATCAGAAGACATTTCAACGAATCCGAAACCTTTGCTGCGACCAGTCATTTTATCCATGATGATTGTAGCTGAGGTAACGCTTCCTGCTTGAGCAAAAAGATCACGCAATGCATCTTCCGTAGTTGAATATGGAAGACCACCAACGTAAAGTTTTGTTGCCATAGTTTTTTTCCTTTGTGCTTATTAAAAACATGTAAGGCGACCTCCTCTCTTAATTTTACGCACGAAAAGGCGAAAACCAGTAAGACACTTACAATTAACTACAGTATACGTTTTTGTCGCCCTGTTGTCAATCAATCCATTTTTATGCCTCAATCAGCTTTCTCTCCTCTTCCCAGGCTTTTATTACAATTTCACGATGGTTTTTTGTGCTGTATTCAAGTGCTAACAAAAGAATTTCCAGTTCCGGAGCATCTCCCTTGAAAACTTCAAAAAACTTTTTCTCAAGCAATGTCTCTTCGATTTCTTTTGAAGCCACCAGTGCACTGATAAGTGGCATTTCTTCGCTTATTTTCAATTCTTCTGCTTGAACATATTTATAAAAATCATTGAGCAAATCCATATTGAAACGATCACTGCTAAATTGAATAAAACCTTCTTCCACTCTTTTTTTCAAAGTATCAATCCAAGCACTATGACTAACTTCCTCTCTTGCGATATCATTCCAAAATTCTCTGCGAGTAGGAAATGCATGCGCATATTTGGCATACAATTCACTGAGCTTAATTTCATTTTTTGCCATCTGGCTTATGATTTCGAGCTGATATTCTCTTTCGTCCATATTTTTATATTTAATTTTTACCCTTACATTGTAGCATTTTCAGTCTATTCAGTCCAAATATTTTGTCGGATCAATCCAAGCAGAAAGTTCATTTTTCGATTGCACATATCCCAAGATATTTATATCTGATCCCTTGTGAATTCCCAGGTGCAGATGTTTGCGTTCCCCGTCAGTCTCATTGCTGAAGCCTGCTCCCAAGTTTGCCAAAAAATCTCCAGCTTGCAACACATCTCCCACTTTTACATTCATACTTTTTAAATTAATATGACCATAAACAACCGTGACGGATTGATCATCAAGCGTGCAACTTTGTACCGCAACCCCGCCATATCCGCTAGCATTTCTTGCGGCTAATAATTTCCCATCGCAAAAAATTCTTACAGGAACATTAATGTTTTGTTCTTCTGTCGTTGCTTCCAAATCCACCGCACTATGATATCCCGTAAAACGCTCTGGATTTACTGGCGAATTGCCAGGGTTCACATAAATTCCAAATGGTTTTTTTGTTATTCGCGAAAGCGCATTATCAAGCGGATCAACTGTTTCTTGTTTTTGACTATTATTTGCTGCATTTTTGTTGTTATCAGTTATCGGTTGTAAATTGCTTGTTGCTTGTTGTAAGTTTTCAGTTGTTGGTTGCGAGTTATTTACTGGAGCCTCAACCTTTTTCACATACAAAAAACCAGCAACAACAAGTGTCACGAGACCAATGATTACTAAAATATATGCTTTCTTTTTCATATACTTTAATACACTTTGCAAAAATTTTTATTTTAGAAAAATAAAATAAGTACAAGGCATCTTTGGATTTTTATTTTGCACGTTGCGAAGTGCGTAGGCAAAAGACGAATGATGAGCGTTAAGAAATTTTGAAACGTAGCGCCCGTCAGCAGACGTAGGCGCGAAGTGTAAATTTTAGCGAAGAGCGAAGTCTTTGCCCCAGCAACAAGCAAGTGCAAAATAAAATTCCAAAGATGCACAAAAATAAAACTAGGCTTTCAAATTTTTTGCTGCGCTTTCGCCGGCCAAATATCCTGTTGACCAACACATTTGAAGATTATAACCGCCAGTTGGACCATCAACATCGATGATTTCTCCAGCAAAATAAAGATTTGGAACTATTTTTGATTGCATAGTGCGAGAATCAATTTCCCTGGTAGAAACTCCGCCACTAGTTACCATTGCCATTTCAAAACCAAACAAACTATCAAAAGTAACCGACAAGTTTTTAACAAGGTTTACCAAAATATGCCTTTCTTTCCTGCTTATTTTGGCAGCATGTTTTTCAAGATCTAATCCAGAATATCTAAGCACAAAATCCAAAAGTTTCGGCGAAAAAACATCATGCAAACAATTTGATAATTTTTTGTCAGCATTTCTTTCAAAATCAGTCAGAATAATTTCATCAAGTTGCTCAAAACTAAGATACGGTTTCAAATCCAAAATAAATTTAATGTTTTCATCACTTTGTGATACCAATTTAGCAATATCCCTACTCATATTAAGCGCCAGTGGTCCAGAAAATCCATAGTGAGTAAACATAAGATCGCCCTCATTGGAAAATTTCTTTTTACCTCCTTGATAAACAGCAATGGAAACGCTGCCCGCACTAACTCCTTGCAATTCTCCAACCCAATCTTCTTTAATTTTAATCGGCACCAAGACTGGCATCGGCTCAATAATTTTATGCCCCATTTTTGCTGCCCACTCGTAACCATCGCCCATTGAACCAGTCGCGGGATATGATTTTCCACCCACCGCAATAATCACATTTTTTGGAAAAAGTTCGCGTTTTTTAAGTTTGATTTTCGAAATTTTACCCCGTGAAATTTGCGAAGCAACTATTTCACTGGGGTTGTTTTCCTCCATAATAAAATCAACGATGTGAGATTTATACAAAAAAGTAATATTATTCTCTTTCAAAACATTCACGAGCACTCCAAGCACATCTTGAGCTTTGTCGCTCGCTGGAAAAACTCGCCCATTTTTTTCAACCTTAGTCGGCACACCATTATTAGTAAAGAATTCCTGCACTGACCCAGGACGAAAAGCGTTGAAAGCTGAAAGCAAAAATCTACCATTCTTGTAGAGATTAGAAAGTTCCACCACATTATCCTGATCTTGTGTTATGTTGCAACGACCATTACCAGCCATTAAAAGTTTTTTTCCAGGCTCTTCTTTTTTGTCCACCAACGCCACGCGTGCGCCAAGTTGTGCAGCACGAATAGCCGCCATCATTCCAGCAGGACCAGCGCCAATAACCACAACATCAAATTGTTCTTCAATCAATTTTTTCACGGTTCTATAAAATTACAAAATATTACAAAAATACAAATTTACAAATGCAATAACGAACAAATCAATTTACAAGCAATAATGACATACTTTTATTTATTTGTCCAGGCGCCAGTATCTTGTATTTTGTATTTGGTATTTGGTATCCCCAGACCGCCCACTGGGCTTGATTTTTTTGCCATACTGGGTTATACTACATTACTGAAGATTTAAAGGAGCATTTTATACTAAATACTATATACCAAATACAATGCTTATCGATGATATTAAAATTGAAGTGGCTGCTGGACACGGAGGCAAAGGCTGCGTGGCATTCAACAAGAACTTGATGAGTCTTGGTCCTGCTGGCGGAAGTGGCGGCAAGGGAGGAAGTGTCATTTTTGTTGGCGTTTCAGATCTTAATGCTCTTGGTCAATTTCGCTTTAGAAAGCAAGTTAACGCTGAAAATGGCCGCGAAGGGAAAGGTCAGTTTTGCGATGGACCAGATGCCAAGGATGAAATGATAAAAATCCCAGTTGGAACAGTTATTCACAACATCACCACTGGCGTTGATCAGGAAATAACCAAGGTTGGTCAAGAAATTTTAATTGCCAAAGGAGGACGTGGAGGAAGAGGAAATTTTCAGTTTCGAGGATCCAGAAATACCACACCGAAAGAATTTGAAGAAGGAAAACCAGGAGAGGAATTTGAATTGCGATTGGAATTAAAAATGATTGCCGACATCGGATTTGTTGGTCTTCCTAATCTTGGAAAATCATCCCTACTCAATGAACTTACAAACGCCAACGTTAAAGTTGCCAATTATCAATTTACCACCCTCGAGCCAAACCTTGGAGTTTATTATGGTTTGATTTTGGCTGACATTCCTGGGCTTATCGAAGGAGCTTCCGATGGCAAAGGCTTAGGAATAAAATTTTTGAAACACGTCGAACGCACCAAAATTATTTTCCATTTCCTGGCCGCTGATAGCGAAGATATTATAGCTGATTACAAAACAATTCGCGCCGAGCTTGAAGCTTTCAACCCCACACTATTAGAAAAGCCAGAATACATCCTGGTTTCACGCAGTGACACAGTTGATGAAAAAGAACTTAAAAAAATTATTACCAAAGCAAAAAAGATCAACAAAAATGCCCTTCCAATTTCAATTCATAATTGGGATCAAATCCAAAAAGTGAAAGAAATCTTAAACAAAATGGACGAAGAAAAACAAGCAGGCAACTAGTAAGAGTCATCTATAAAAAAATCCAAGCGAAGTACTTGGATTTTTTTATTTTTTATTTTGTACCGTTGCGAAGTGCGTAGGCAAAACACAAGTGATGAGCGTTAAAAAATTTTGAAACGTAGCGCCCGCCAACAGGCGTAGGCGCGAAGTGTAAATTTTAGCGAAGAACGAAGTGTTTGCCACAGCAACAAGCAAGGTACGAAATGAAAAATAAAAAAGTTATGCGATCTACTCTTCACCTCTTGAAGAAGTACGATTTTTGCTAGGTTCAATAGAATGCAAAATTGCATTGACCAAAGAAAGAATCAGGCTGAAAAAAAGTGCCCACCAAAAACTTTGCACATAAAAACCATCAACAATTTTACTAGTCAACATTATCATCCCAGCATTAATAACCAAGGTAAAAAGCCCAAGTGTTAAAATTGTTATTGGCAAAGTAAGAATTATTAAAATAGGCTTTAAAATGGTGTTGAAAAGTCCCAAAACAATTGCCACCACCAAGGCCACAAAAAAACTTTTGAGTATAATCCCCGGCAACAAATATGCCGTAATCATAATCGCCAACGCTCGCAAAAACCAATGTAGAATAATTCGCATAATATTAATTTAATTTTGAATTTCCAATTTTGAATTTTGAATGAATTTCCAATGATTCAATTTTTAATGCTTGAAACATTATGTCATTCAGTCTTGATTCGAAATTCGAAATTCAGACTTCGAAATTATAAACTCATTATACCACTTTTTTAAAATACTTTTTAATAATCTCCTCAACTTCCCCACTATTCTCTGTTTCCATTAACTTGGCGCGGAGTTCTTTGGCGCCGTCAAAGCCGCTAACATAAGCTTTGAAATGCTTTTTCATCACGTGATAGCCTTTTATACTTTTTTTTGACCCGTCGTTCGGGAACGACAGGTCTTTTTCAAAAAGTTTAGTATGCTCAATCATCACTGCAAATCTTTCCTTAAGCGAAATACCTTCGATTTTTATTTTTTTATTAAAAAACCAAGGATTTCCAAAGATTCCACGACCAACCATTAAACCATCCACGCCTGACTGCTTGGCTTTTTTGTTTCCATCTTCCAAACTTTCAACGTCGCCATTACCAATAATCAAGACCCCACTTCCATTAGCAATTTCCTTGGCGCGAGCAATCACATCCCAATGTGCAGAAACCTCCGACATTTCTTTTTTTGTGCGTCCGTGAATGGTAATTGCTGCAGGTTTTTCTGCCAAAAGCTCCGGCAGCCAGGTTTCAATTTCATTTTTTGAAAAACCAATACGTGTTTTCACTGACACAGGAATATTGCCTGCACCTTCTTTGGCTGCGCGAATAATCTCACGAGCAAGTTTTGGATTTTTCATCAGCGCGCTACCTGCACCTTGCTTAATCACAGCCTTATCCGGACATCCCATATTAATATCAACCCCATCAAAACCAAGTTCTTTAACAAGCTGTGCGGCTTTTTTGATATTTTCAGGTTTTGCTCCAAAAATCTGTGCCACAATTGGATGTTCGTTTTTATTAAAACGTAAATCCTTAATCAAAACTTCTCGCCCCTTTTCGCTAGCAAGTCCATCAGCACTGACAAATTCAGTATAAAGAACATCCGGCTTTCCATATTTAACCAGCATCTGCCTCTCAGCAATGTCAGTAACATCCGCCATTGGAGCCAACACGAAAAACGGTTTTTTCTTGGCTGCTAATTTTTCCCAAAAATTCTTTTTCATATTTCATAAGAATAGTCTACTTCCCTTAATCTTTCAAGCTTTTTTCTTTATATTTTGTACATTGCGCAGTGCGTAGGCAAAAGACGAATGATGAGCGTTAAGAAATTTTGAAACGTAGCGGAGCGAAGTGTAAATTTTAGCGAAGAGTGAAGTCTTTGCCCCAGCAACAAGCACGTACAAAATATAAAGAAAAAAGCTGACATGAGCCAGCTTTTCTATTTTTCTGTGCAAAAACAAATATTTTTTATTCTCCTGTTGTTGTTCCTCCATTAGCCTTTTTGAAAGCTACTTTCCAAGCTGGTTCATATTCATTGTCCCATTCATCCTTCACAACCACGGTCTCCCCTTTCATTAAGGTCGAAAGTGCAATGTCATTCATCATTTCTTTTTCAGTTTCCACTTCGTGTTTCAAATCTTCAAGTTTTTCATATGCACGACCAAGCTGCAATTGAATGCGAGCTTCAATAGCTTGCTTTTTTTCTCGCAAAACTTTGATCTCTTCCACGATTTCCTCATATTCATCAGCTTGCACCAAAGCATCTTTGTACATATCTCGCAAATCTTTTTGTTCTTTTTTCATTTCACGAATGTGATTGAAAACTTCTTGAATGTTTTGCATTTACCCTGTTAAATAAGATTTGAACCTCATTAAAGTTTCAGTCTTATTTTTATTAATTTTTATATACTCATCACCCTGTTTTGTTTATTTCCATTCAAATCTTAATTTTGTACTCAAAATTATTTAACAGGGTGAATTTTTTGTTTAACTTATTACAACGTTTTTCCATCATAGCATATTTTAAAAAAACAAAAAAGGTGTCGCTAATTGAAAGCGCACACCAATTTTTTTGCCCTGTTAAATTGCTACGCACCGCCTACTGGCGGATTTAACAGGGTAAATTTTGTTTTTGTTTTTGTTTTTTACCCCGTGAAATTGCGTAGCAATATTTCACTGGGGTGCTTCTCTATTTAAATTACCAATTTTTTTATAAATACCTTTCAAGTTTGCTGTAATATAGGTCAACATCGCTAATCCATTTTTTTTCAGCCACTGTTTTTGTAGCATCCTGACAACCATAACCACATTTCCAAATAACCATCTCTTTTGGCGTATCAACTTTTTCTTCCGCTACCAATTCATCAATACGCTGTGCAATAACGGAAACTGCTTGCTCAGGAGAATCAAAACAAGTGTGTCCACCAGAGCCCATTCTTTCAGCCTTTAAACGAAATCCCCAATAATTATAACAATCCTGTCCCGCCAAAACTGGATGACGCTTTCCCCAAGCGCTTTCTTTTTTTGCAATCGCAACAAGAAAAGCTGCTGTTTTTGGATCTTGCTGCAAAATATATGGAACCATTTTTTCAATAGGATATCCTGCCACCATTTGTTTGATTTCAAGATCAAGCGGTGTGGCTGTTTTAACCTTAACAGGCTGTTGAATATTTTTTTCAATATTTTTTTCAATTGCCTGAGTCATTGTCATTGCAGTCGTCACAAAAATAATACTAATAATAAGCATCAAAATCCGACTACGATCAGGATTAATATTTCCGAGCGTCAAAACCCCAGCCTTATTTTTCTTTGGCTTATTCGCGCTTTTTATTTTATTTTTTACCTGTCGTTCGTGAACGACGGGTTTTGTTTTATTTTTTTTATTCATATATTTTACCTAAAATAAGCTGACTATTTACAATAATGGCTTATATAGGCTAATTTTATTGAAAAAACAAGCAAAAACGGGCTTTCACCCGTTTCTACTCTATCTATTCCAATATATTCATTATACGCCTAATTTCAAGAAAAGTCAAATATAAAAACAAACACGCATTAAATATATTTTTTATTTTTAAGTTTGGCGGGCAGATATTCTTGATCAGAACTATCTTCTACTGGTGTGTATTTGTAACCTTTGCCGTATCCTAATTTTTCCATCAGCTTCGTAGGAGCATTTCTAATGTGCATCGGTACTGGCAGATTTCCATATTCTTCCACATCTTTTTTAGCCTTATTATATGCAAAGTATGTGCTGACACTTTTTGGCGATTTGGCCATATAGACAACTAGCTGTGACAAATGCACAGAGCATTCCGGATAACCCAATTTATGACAAGCGTCAAAAACATTATTGGCCAGCACCAGCGCAAAATTGTCAGCCAAGCCGATGTCTTCAGAAGCAAAACGAAGGAGCCTTCGTGCAATATATGTCGGTTGTTCTCCACCTTCAAGCATTCGCGCCAACCAATACACGGCTGCATCTGCATCTCCGCCGCGCATTGATTTATGCAGCGCTGAAATAATATTATAGTGTTCTTCGCCACCTTTATCATAATAAAGATGAGACTTTTGAATAATTTGGCGTAATAATTCTCGAGTAATACTATTACTCTGGTTTGCTGCAGCTTCAAGCGTGTTTAATGCCATGCGGGCATCGCCATTAGCTAGTAGCGCAATTTCTTTGATCATTTCAGGAGTGATTTTGATTTCTTTCTCGCCTAATCCTTTTTCTTTGTCAGTAAGTGCTTTTTGAATAATTTTTTCCAAATCTGGAACTTCCAATTTGCTGAGAACAAAAATTCGCGTGCGCGAAACGAGAGCAGAATTAACTTCAAAGCTAGGATTTTCCGTGGTGGCTCCAACCATTGTCATTAATCCTTGTTCGATATGCGGAAGCAGCGCATCTTGTTGCGCCTTGTTCCAGCGATGAATTTCATCAATAAATAAAATTGTTTTTTTCTTTTGCCACTGATTTTCCTGCGCAACTGAAATTGTTTTTCGCAGTTCCTTGATTCCACTTGTTACTGCGCTTATTTTGATAAATTCAGCATTGGTCGCATTTGCAATAATTGCCGCCAAAGTCGTTTTGCCGCTGCCGGGTGGACCCCACAAAATCATCGATGGAACTTGATCATTCTCAATAGCTTTTTTCAAGAATGATTGCTCGCCCACCAATTCTTGCTGCCCGAAAAAATCCTCCAATGTTTGAGGTCTCATCCGATCTGCCAACGGCGCATTTTGAAATTGATTTTCCTTTGTCATAGCACCAGTATAGCTCATTATTTCATATTCTCAATATCTTTTCTTTTTTGCTCAAATTCTTCTTTATTAATTTCGCCTTTTGCATAACGCTCTTTAAGAATTTTCATTGCAGAATCGCCCTGATCATTTGAATTTGATTTGATATTGCTTTTTTCACTTATATACTTAACAAAAGCAATAATTGCCCAGATAATCAGTGCCCAAAATATTAAAGTGAAAATCCAGCCAAAACCAAAACCACCATACCCCATCATTTGGCCATAGCCCCAATCTTCATATCTTCCCATCATAAACCTTTCACCCCCTTCTATTTTTAAATTTAATTTCCTGTATTTGTAATACGCATCTTTTTAAAAAAAATCTCAAAAAAACGCCACAAACAAGCATCTTTAATGCAAATTTATTTTTAAAATTTATTACTCATACCTCAATGCTTCCATCGGGCTTAGGTTTGCGGCGCGACGGGCAGGGTAAAAACCGAAAATTATTCCGACTGCTGTGGAAACTCCAAATGCCAGTGCTACTGATGAAATTGAAACGGATGTTGTGAGCGAAGGCACAAATCTTGAAATCAAAAGTGAAGCTCCCCAACCCAAAACAACTCCAATAAAACCTCCAAAAAAAGTTAACACGACAGCCTCTGCCAAAAATTGCAAATTAATATAAATCTTTCTGATACCAACCGCTTTTCGAAGGCCAATTTCACGAGTTCTTTCTGTGACAGTAGTAAGCATCATATTCATAATTCCAATTCCACCTACAAGTAAAGAAATTCCGGCAATGGAAGATAAAAGCATTGTGAATGTTCCAGTGATGCTCGAGGCCGTTGCGATAATATCAGTCTGATTCATTAAAGTGAAGTCGGCTTGCGTTGGATCAGTAATATTATGACTACGCAAAAGAAACTCTGAAATCTGCTGTTGCACTGATGTCATTGAAGTTTGATCATTCGCTGCCACACTTATTGATGTCACGAAAGTATCCCCCGACAAAAAATGCTGCGCACTTGTCAGTGGAACATATGCTGAATTGTCTGGATTAGAAAAGCCAGTTCCTCCTTTGGCAAGAGCAACTCCAATAATTTCAAAATCAACGTTTTTAATGCGAATGGTCTGACCAACGGGATTGACGTCCACACCAAAAATATCATCTCTAACAGTTGGACCAAGCACCACAACTTTTGCTGAACTTTTGACTTGTTGATTTGTAATAAATGTGCCTAAATCAATTTCTATATTTCTAACACTGAGATAATCTGGCACAGTTCCCACAACTTGAGTATTAGTATTATTACCTTTGGCGTTGAGCTGATATCTTCGCGACACTTCAGGTGCAACACCTTTAACATTCGGAACTTCTGCAACAATCATATTCGCATCGTCAGTGGTCAGTGTTTGCGAACTTCCTTGCCCACTGCTAACTGAACCACTTTTTTGTGCCCCAGGGGTTATTATAATAAGATTAGAACCAATTGCTTGAATACTGCTTTCAATTGTTTTTTGCGCTCCTTGCCCAATTGAAACCATTGTAATCACTGAGGCTATACCAATCACGATACCCAAAATAGTAAGGCCGGAGCGAACCTTATTAGCCGAAAGCGACCAAAATGTTTCCTTTAATATGTCTAATGTTATCATTTTTTTATATTGTTAATATCACTTTCGATCACTCCATCGCGAATAGAAATAACACGCTGCGCGAAAGCTGCGATTTCTTGTTCGTGCGTAATTAAAATAATAGTATGCCCTTTTTCATTCAGTTCCTGAAATGCTTTCATCACGACTTGGCTGGTTTTTGTGTCCAAATTTCCAGTTGGCTCATCCGCCAAAATGATTGCTGGATTATTAATAAGCGAACGAGCAATAGCCACTCTCTGCATTTGCCCTCCTGAAAGCTGGTTGGAAAGGTTATAAAATTTACTTTCTTCCATACCGGCATACGCGAGACAAGTTTTCGCTCTCTCCACTCGTTCATTATCAGATATATCAGAATAAAGCAGCGGCAAAATAACATTACGCAGAACTGTCGTTCTTGGCAAAAGATTAAAGGCCTGAAAAACAAAACCGATTTTTTCTCTGCGAAGCTCTGACAACTCATCATCTTCCAATTCAGAAACTTCCTTGCCATCCAAAAAATAACTGCCGCTTGTCGGAATATCCAGAGCTCCAAGAATATGCATTAATGTTGACTTGCCTGAACCAGATGGTCCGATAATCGCAACAAATTCTCCCTTTTCAATGTAAAAAGAAACATCTTTTAATGCAACAGTTTGAACATCTCCGTTTTGATAAGTTTTATTTAAATTTTTGCATTCAATCATAGATAAACTTACAACTGACAACTTTTTTTGAATTTTTGTTGCTTGTTGTGTGTTGTTAGTTGTTAGTTAAAGAATTTATCTTCCCCCACCCAACCCTGGCAATCTTACTCCACCAGAATTATTTGTCGTTGTGTTTGCTTTTGCGTTTGGATCGATTGTTTGAATAACAACATTGTCTCCAGCGTTAATTCCGCTTACAATTTCAGTTTCAGTGTTGTTAGCACTGCCAATTTCAATGTTTCTCTGCTCGGGAGTTTTCGAACCCTTGGTCAAAACTTCGATATATGTTTTATTCCCTCGAACTTTAAGTGCGCTGTTTTGAACGATAATCACATTTTGCTTAACATCGGTTATGATTTTAGCGGAAACGCTCATTCCTGATTTAATACGAGAATCAATGTTGTCATATCCAATTGTGACATTGTAATTAACAACTCCTTGAGTGATTGTTCCCAGTGCATCCATTTTTTCAACTTTTCCAGAAACAGTGAGCCCTTCGATTGCCCCAAAGGTCATTGTCACTTTTTGTCCGACAGAAACATTCGGAATATCAACTTCGTTAACCTGCACTTCAGCTTTCAATGTTTTCATATCGCCAATAACAATCGGTGCACTACTAGCACTTCCCGCAGAAGAAAGGCGACTCAAATCATCTCCATTTTTTATATTAATAGCGCTAACAGTACCATCAATAGGTGCGGTCACTTTTCTCTTTGCACCATTAGCCAATTGATTATTATAGTCGGCCAGTGTTGCATTGTAACTTTTCCGAGCGGCAACAACTCCATTTTCAGCTATGGTTATTTTTTCTTTTAATATCCTTCGCTGATCCGAGGTGCTTTCATCATTTTCTTTTGCAGCATCATAGTCAGCTTTTGCTTGCTTAACTTGCAACTCCGCCGAATCAATTGAGTTTTTTGACTGCTGCAAACTCGCAGTCGATTTGGCGTTGCTCACAGAAAGATCATTATTTACAATAGTAAAAAGCATATCCCCTTTTTTTACATTGTCTCCAATTTTTACAGCAAGATTAGAAACAGTTCCCGTGATTGTTGGATCCACTGTAGCAAGCTGGTCAACAACAACATTGCCACTGCCAGAAACTGAGGTCGTAAGATCACCCCTTTCAGCAGCTACTGTTTTGTATCGAATGGTTTCAGTATTTTGATTGGATTTATCATACCAATAATAACTTCCAGCAATTAAGAGTACTGCGACAACGACTAAAGATGTTTTGTGTTTTTTCCAATAGTTTTTTCCGCCAAAGGCGGATCCGCCTTTGGCGGACATTTCATTATGCATATTTTACTTTTTATTTATTATTTTTATCAAAAACACGAATAAGATTGGCAGCTACTGTTCCCTGTTCGTTTGGTTTTCCTAGTACAACAATCTGATCATCAATTTTCAAGTCTCCAATTTTAATGTCATCGCGACCTACTTTTATAATCGTTTTATCGCTAACGGAAACAGTATTCTCCTTGTTTTGCCTGTCTTTAATGATGATTAAATTGTCCATAACTGAAACAATCTGCCCGGCCAAACCATTAGCATTTCGCATATCTCTTTCGAAAAAATTACCTGGCCCGCCTGGTCCATCCATAGGCATAGGACCACCTGGTCCCATTCTACGCTCAGGTCCTCCAGCAAAGTTACGTTCATAATTTTCACCCCATTGATAAGAATATCGCGCCTTGTGCATGCCCACACCAATACCTGCTGCAAAAATAACAGTAGCGAACATAATCACTGAAACAGCATAAAAAATTATTTTAAAATGTCCCGACTCAACTATTTTTTTTAATTCATCCATATTATTTAAATACTTTGCTGATTAAATGTTTGCATATCAAATTCTTGCTCTGAATATTTCTTCATAAGAATCAATAAAAAGAAAATCGATGTAAAAATAAAGGAAACTGCAACTACTGGGAATGTTTCTAAAAGCGAAAGTCCGAATGATTGCCAATTCGCAAGCACAATTTCTGCGTCAGAAAACCCAAGTGATGCAATATTCCAAAATTCAGAAAACAAAACGTCGCTACCGAAAAAAATGTTGGTAATGATTATTGAAGCACCCGAAAAAATGAATCCGCAGCGAAATAATATTTTTTGACGACGAGCATCTTGAATCTTGGCTTCAGAAATGCGCCTCAAAACAACCGCCTGAAGATAACTAGGCGGCTCAATTTCAATAATATTATTAAGAATGTGCTTAGGTTTTTTCATAGTACGTATCTGTACTACGAAGCTTAAGCATTTTTGGGTGCAACAATTGCAGTGTCTTTGTTTTCGCCAACCACTTTCTCACGAAGTTGCAAAATGGCGCGACGATATTGACTTTTCGTTGTGTTTGTTGATTGTCCCATAATCTGGGCAATCTCAATCAAGGAAAAACCCTGCGTGTGGTGAAGAAGCAAAATTGTTTGCACGCCGAGTGGCAGCAATGCCAAAAGTTCTTGTATATCTTTGCGCGCATCAATTAACATTAAAATTTCGTCAGCATCAACAACAGATTCATCTTCAACATATTCCAGCATGTTGCTGCCATCCAGTCTTTCAAAAAAAGCAAATGGGATGGCTTTTTTCTTTTTAAGCCAGTCCAGGGAAGCATTTTTGGCAATTGCAAAAATCCAAGTGCTAAATTTTTTATTTTCATCAAAAGAATTGATACTTCTCCACATCCTAACAAAGACATCTTGTGTGATGTCCTCGGAAACGCCAGTGTCGCGCGTTAATTGATATACAAAATTATAAATTGGCTTAAGATATTTTGCGACAAGCTCTTCTAATGCATCTTCATTGCCACCAACAAATTCTCGCACCAATTGTTCATCATTTTTTATCATACCTCCATTATACGCCTATTTTGATATTTTACTTCATTAATGCCTAAACATTCTTACTTCTTAATATGACTGGTAAAGCATATTTATACATAAGAGAAGAAACAACAAATGCAATAATGATGCTGCCTGCAATATCAACAAAGTGATGAACTCCAGCCAAAACACGAGAAGCTCCAACCAGTACTGCTAAGATGAAAAGAAAGACTCCAACTTTTTTGTTGAAAAAATATACAATTGATGCCACTGCTGCACTAAGAAGTGTGTGGTCTGATGGAAAACCATTATTATCAGTGTGCGCAATTAATGGAACAAAATTTTCAACTACAAATGGTCTGGGATTATAATAAAAAAGAGAAGCAAGTTTTGCCATCAGATAAATTACTGGCAAAGTGATGATTGCAAAAACCAACATTTCTTTTTTCTTCTCACGAGAAAGCCTCAAAAAAAATACTAGCGCAATCAAAATCATCACAGCTGTCAAACGCCTCGCACCAAAAATTATAATGTCATCCATAAATTTATACCAAGCAAATTAAAATTACACTTAGATTCTAGCATAAAAACAAGCATACTGGGAATCTTAATGTATCTATGAAGAAATAGTACTTTTAGGCGTATAATATAATTGCAGCTATATAGCAAACAATAATTATGAAAAAAATATTATTTATCCTAGCAATTATTGCACTTTTGGCTTTGGCAATTTTTTCAACACTTTATTTTAAAAATAAAAATGCTGAAAAAACAACGTCGATAGAAATTAAAAACGAAATTCCAAAGCAAGAAGCGCAACCTAAAAAGCCAGCTCTCACGAAAGATTCCATCCCGGTTATGTCAGAAAAAGAATTTCAGGGTTCTGATTTACAACTTGTAAAAGTTTTGAATAAGAATGATTTTTACACGCGTTATTCAATCACATATAAGAGTGAGGATTTTAAGATTTCTGGAATTTTGAATGTTCCTGTTGGCAAGGGACCATTTCCTGTTCTTTTTTTGAACCACGGTTTCATTGATCCAAAATTTTACACCAACGGTCAAGGACTTAAACGTGAACAGGATTTTTTTGCCAGAAATGGTTACGTCGTTTTGCATAGCGATTATCGCAATCACGCCCTTTCTGATTTTGACCCAGAGAATGATGTGCGTCCACGCAGCGGCTATGTTGAAGATATTTTAAACGCCATTAGCGCAGTAAAAAAATCCGAATTCACTTTTTTCGACAAAGAAAACATTGGGATGCTTGGACATTCAATGGGCGGCGGCATCACGCTCAATGTGATGGTGACCAAACCCGACATTGCCAAGGCCTATGTTCTTTTGGCGCCTATTAATGCGGATTACAAGGTTAATTTTGACAAATGGGTAATTCCCGATGAAGATTTTTCTGGCATCGCTGAAGAATTTTATGCGCAATACGGAACCATTGAAGAAAATCCGCAGTTCTGGAAAAGTATTTCAGCCATTAATTATTTGGACAAAATAAAATCGCCCGTAATGCTTCATCAAGGAGCAAAAGACGAAGATGTTCCCGTCCAGTGGTCGCGCCAACTTTTTCAAGATTTAAAAAATGCAGGAAAAGAAATTACTTATTACGAATATCCAGAAGGTCCACACACTTTCATCAACGAACAATCACTCGTAATGCAACGCACCTTAGAATTCTTCGACAAAACTCTTAAGTAAAAATACATCATAAAAACCACTGAAAAAAATCAGTGGTTTTTATGCTCTCAATAAAATATCTTAAACTATTTTTTCACAAATTCCAGTTTTTTATTTCTTTCCAGAATATTGTTTTCTTGCGATGCTTATTTGTTTTCTCTTTAGCGCCCAAGCCTCTTTTCTCTCTTTCTTGGCTTGAAAATGATCGAGGCTTCCTGAGAGCTTGATGAAGTTATCATACCTTTTATGGTCAATTTTACCCTCTTGGAGGGCCTTCAGGACTGCGCACCCTGCACTCTGAGTGTGGTCACAATCATTGAATTTACAATGCTGGGCAAAGATCTTAATGTCATCGAAAGTCTCACCTAGAGCCTCTTGAGAAGCCCAGAGACCCAATTCTCGCATCCCTGGAGTATCAATCAAGACTCCTCCCGAAGGCAAAAGCAAAATTTCTCTTTTCGTCGTGGTGTGTCGCCCTCGACTGTCATCAAATCGCACCTCTTGAGTTTTTTGTGCTTCCATTCCGAGCAAAGCATTTACTAATGTCGATTTTCCCACGCCGGAAGAGCCCACAAAAACCACACTCGAACCTTCTTGAATCAGCTTGCGCACATCCTCAACACCTTGCCCATTTTGTGCACTAACTGGAAATATCCTGACGCCTGAAATTTTTTGCGAGACTTCTTCGAGCTTGGCTTGCGCATCAGCAATCAAATCAGCTTTGTTCAAAATAATAACTGGCTCGCATCCTCCTTCTTTGGACATCGCGACATACCGTTCAAGCCTGCTGATATTGAAATCTCCATCCAATCCTTGCACAATAAAAACAATGTCGACATTGGCAGCAATGATTTGCTCAGCCACATCTTCGCCTGCACGTTTCCTGCTTATCTTTGTTTTTCTCGGTAATATCGATTTAATAACGGCCTTATCCTCGCCTCGCAATTTTTCAGTTATAACCCAATCGCCAACTTTTGGATAATCAGCTTCCGACTCAGCGCTACGCATAAATTTTCCCTGGATAATTCCCTCCAATTCCCCACTTTCAGCATACAACAAATAACTGCCCCTGTTTTCCACAGCCACGCGCGCAATATTTTCCTCATCGATGTTTTCAGGTAAAGATTTTTTATACAAATCCCAACCGAGAGCTTTTAAATCCATAAATAAAGCATAGCACAATCAGAAAAATAGCAAAACAAAAACCCTCCGAAGAGGGTTTTTGTAAAAATATCTAAAATACGAAAGTATTAGTTGATTTTTGAAACGTTGATTGCGTTTGGTCCTTTTGGGCTTTCGCTTACTTCGAACTCAACCTTGTCACCTTCTTGCAATTCGTTGAATTCAGCATTCTGAAGTTCTTTTGCATGAAAGAAAAGATCCTTATCACTTCCTTCTTGAGAAATGAATCCGAATCCTCGGTCTGTCAAACGTTTGATTGTTCCTTGGTTCATTGTGTTGTTTGATAGTTTTAGTTAAATGCACGTTTGGGCTGCGCCTATTAAAGCTCGACTAGGCTATTGCGAAGTACCTACTATTGCCTTTTAATGATAGCATTTCTTAAGCAAAAAGTCAACCCCGTTAGAAAAATACTAGGAAAAACACCTTTGTTTGGAGGTCTTTAAATCTTAATACTATATATCATAACAAATAGTTTTTTATTTTTCTAACGGGGTCAATAGACAGCAATATTCCCTACTTTTCCAAATCCAAAATTTCATCGATTCTGATTTGTTCGACAAATTCTGGGACGTGGGAAACAAGGACCATAGCACCTTCATATTTACTAAGCGCCTCAGCGATTATTGGAAGATGACGGAAATTGATGTGATTGGTTGGCTCATCCAAAATGAGAAGTCCTGGTTCTTGCAGAACCAAACGTGCAAAGGCCACCAAGCCCTTTTGTCCTTCTGAAAGAGTGCCGACTTTTGTGTTCATTATTTTTTTGTCGAGCAAAAATCCAGAAGCCACGCTTCTAAGCTTGTGTTCGTCTGATCCACCCATCACACTTGCCAAAGATTCATATACAGTGTCTTCAAAATCAAGAGTTGAAAAATCTTGACGATAATATCCCACTCGCACTCCTTCAGCAATCTTGGCACCAGCAGCTTTTCCAACAGCCAACGATTCCAATAGTGTGCTTTTGCCAATTCCATTTGGACCAGCAAGCAGCAAATGCTGATTTTTTTTGAGTGAGACGTTTGCTTCTTTCGGATATGGATGATGGTTTATAACCACAGTAAGCGAAGAAATTTTCAAGAGATCACCAGAAAGTTCCGGCTGCGAAGGAATTGTAAACGCCCTGATTGCCTGATCTTCTTTTCGCACATCCACCTTAGCCGCTTCCATTTCTTCAGCTTTTTCACGCATTCTACGTGCTACCAAACGCATCTTACCTCCCTTATTTGCAAAAAAGTTTGCCTTTTCCTTGTTGGCGATAATTTCTTTTTCATATTGAGCATTTTTCATTTCCTCTTTTTCAATGCGCGCAGCAATTTCAGCCACCACCACGTAATAATCTCCGAGATATTGATCAACTTTTTTTGTGAAAACATCAAGATACAAAACTCCGTCAGTAAAAGAATTCAAAAAGTCAGCATCATGCGAAATCACGATGCAAGTTTTTTGATAACTGATCAAAAAAGAAGTCAAATGAGCAATCCCAGCCTTGTCCAAGTTGTTTGTCGGTTCATCCAAAATCAAAAGATCTGGATTCTGAATTAACGCTGACGCCAAAAGCAAGCGTGCCTGTTGCCCACCGGAAAAAGCTCGAATAATTTTATCGTGCGGCGCGGTCAAATTGACCACCTCCAAAACAGCATCAATCTTCGGATCAATATTATAAATCTTCTCATCAAAACATTTTTCAAAAAATTCCTTAACTGTCAAATCAAGATCCTCGCGTGGAATAACTTGTTTGGCATATGCAATCTTGAGACGCTCATCGACAAAAATTGAACCATCATCAGCTTTAAGAGCACCCGTAATAAGATTAAAAATAGTACTTTTACCGGCACCATTTTGCCCCATTAAAGTCATTTTTGTTCCTCTTCGCAGCGAAAAAGAAGCCTCTTCCAAAATAGGTTTGTCGTGTGAATATTCAAAAGAAACTTTATTAAATCTAACTGCAACATCATTGTTTGCCATAAAATAGTTTTACACATTATTACTCCTTCTCCCTCTCTGGGAGAGGGTTGGGGTGAGGGCTCCCTGGTTATGCTCGGTTTTCCCTCATCCGCCCTACGGGCACCTTCTCCCAAAGGGAGAAGGAATAGTTGAAGAAAACCTCTCGAGGCACTGAGCTCATATTCTAGCGCATATTTTTAAAAAAGCCAAGTCCCTTCGCCTTTACTTTTTATAAAATCATATTATACTAAGCAAAGTTCATTATTCCAGCGAAAAGGAGTCTTTTATGGCCCAAGCCAAGAAGAAACAAAATGTGAGTCTCAAGGTGTTGCTTTCAACACTTGGACTCAAGATGTTGGCGCTTATTTCGAAAGTGCTAACGATCCGGAATTTGGCAATCGTAATTAGTGCTCTTGTACTTTTTATCGTAAGCCACCTCTTCAAGCAACAGCAACTCTTGGAGAAAGCAAAATGGGAAAGTTATCATACCAAAAAGAAAAAGGTTGCTGAAGCCAAGAGAACAATGTTTTGGGTTTCCAAAACATCCTTGCGCGGAAACACTGACACAAGTCTTTGGTTAAAAACCAAAATGCAATTTAGCATCAACAAGGAACTTGCCGTTCCAGATGCAGAGGACTCTGAAAATTTTTATTTCAGAGCAGAAAGATTTCTAGAGTATTACGAGTATAGCATTTATGATGTTTACGGTAGTGAACTCTTACTGCGACCACCACCAAAATCAAACAAACCCGACTCCAAGGAGTCGGGTTTACTTTTTTATCTCAAAAAAATATTATTCCACAATAACAAATTTTTCTCTTGGTGCGCCGCATACCGGACAAACTTCAGGAGCTTCGCCCAATTCCAATTGACCGCACACTTGGCAGACAAAATATTTTTGCTCAGCAAGATCTTGACCAGCTTCAATTTCACTTAGAGCTGAAACAAATTCCTTTTGATGTTTTTTTTCAACTTCATTGGCCCAAGTAAATCCTTTTTCAGAAATTTTTTCTTCATCCTTTTGAGCGTCGCTAATAAACTCAGGATACATTGTTTCAATTTCATATGTTTCGCCAGCAATTGCACTTTTCACATTTTCAGCTGAGTTTTTGATCTCGCCCAGATTGGCCAAATGTTTTAAGGCATGAATTGTTTCGCCTTCAGCAACGGCGCGAAAAAGTTTAGCCAGATTATTTTTTCCCTCTTTTTCTGCAGCTTTAGCGAAAGCCAAATATTTTCGATTAGCTTGCGATTCTCCTGCAAATGCTGCTTTCAGATCTTCTTGTGTTTTAGACATTTACCCTGTTAAATAAAATTGGATCTTATCACTAAGAAACAAATCCTATTTGTATTAATTATTACATTACCTATCATCCCGTTAATTAAATCAAGTAGATCCAATTTTAATTCTAAATTTTTTACTAAAAATTTAGAATTATTTAACAGGGTGAATTTTTTAGTTACTAATTACTTTTTAATTATACAACAAACATTAATTTAAGTCCCAGTTTTGTTCGAAGAAATTTCAGAAATAGTACTGTTTATGCTTTTTCCTGCCAAAATATTGTTGATAGCATCTTCATCCTTGCAAGAATACGAATTATCCGGAGAATAAAATTTCTTCTTAGGACCGCGACAACCTCCATTATCTTTATAAAGCACTCCGAAATATGGCATCATAAAACCCATTTTTTGAGCAGAGAATTTTTTGTATAAAGAGTCCAGAGTTCGCGCTCTTTTTTCCTGATCCATTCGAGCAAAAATATCCAAGTCATCGCTTGGAATTCCAGTCCAATCAAGATGAAGCAAAACGTTTTTTGCTTTAGCTGAAAAATTCTTGTGCCACAAAAGCGCCCAACAACTTCCTCTGCCGGAATAACAAGGTCCATCTTCAACGCTGCCATCGGAAGCAAGCCCAACACCTCCTTCAATATAATCGAAGAGTTTCAAATAGTTTTCATCTGAAATAGAACCGGTCTGCGCTCCAATTACAATGTCGACATCTTTTTCCTTTGCATATGCTCTCATCTTGGAAACAATCTTGGGGGCATAATCTTTTTTTGCATCTTCTTGCATATAAATCTGACCAAATGTGAAACTTTGCACGCCAGCATCAACAGCTTTTTGCGTTATATATTGAACATAATCTCGATATTCTTGACTAGCAAAAGTTGGTTTGCAAGTTCCTTCTCCCCAGACATTCTCACTTCCCTCTCGACACATATCTCGAAAAGCAAACTCCTCATTTTTGATCTCATTAAAATAATGCGCTCTGAAGTTTATCGCTTCGGCAATAAACATTCCGTATACCAAATCTTTTTTTTCAATTTGATTCATCACATATCCCACTGTTTCAAAATCAGGAGGTTTTAGCCACGTTTCAATTGCACGATGAAGATAATAACAATTCGATCTATTGATAAGCGCAACAAAATTTTCATTTTCCGGATTATATTCAGACAAGAGACCATCAGCCACGCAACCTTGAGCCTTAAGTTTTTCCATTGATACAGGCTGTGGCTTTGGACGTTTAGTAATATTAACAGGCAAAATTTTGTGTTGTTTTTTGGTAGCAATCACTATCTCCGGTTCTTCAAATTTAATATTCTTTATGTATAAAACAAAATTTGCACCAGCGAGAAAAGCCACTGCTGCAATAACAGCAACAGCATAAGAAGTTTTTATCTCCTGTTTTAGGTTTATTTTCATTTTTTTGCGCTTACTTTTAGCAATGCAAATGTTAATACGCTTAATACAAGAATGTATTGCAAAATATTAAGTAACTTTAACCATAAATCTCACAATATCCTCCACCACGTTTCTTGTCTTGCCGTGCGTTGGATTGTAATGGATGTATAGATCTGGTTTTCCGTTTATTTCAATGATATGAAAAGATTGCTCGGTTGGTTTTTTTGAGATGTCATCGCACATAACATCGATGCCGACAAGATATTTTCCAACCACCTTGGATGCTGCCACGCAAATTTTTTCAATATCGCCGTGAACGATATCAGTCACATCGCTTGTTTCTCCACCTTCCGCCAAGCAAGAACTTTTTTTAATATATGCTATTTCATTTTTTGTCATCACACTTTCCAACGTGAAATTTTGTTCCTTCAAAATCTGAACTAATTTTTCATCGAATTTGGTTCTCTTTTCAGTTGAATTCTGCTTTTCTTCAATAATCTTACGCAAAGTGGAAACTCCATCGCCAACAGCATATGGAGGGATCATTTCAAGCGCTCCGACGACTTTTTCATCCAAGACAAGCAATCTATATTCTTTTCCAAAAACCATTTCCTGTGCAATCATACTGCGATAATGTGGCAATTCCTCCTCAAGCAAAATCATTGCGTCGCGCAGATTTCCAATAAGAGGAAAAATTCCCCTACTATTGGAACCTTGAGCATCTTTCAAGATAATTGGATATTTTAAGTTATTCAACTGCTTTTCAGCTTCTTGCTTTATAAAACTTTTTTTGTAAAAACATTCGCTTTGAGGAGATGGCAGATTATGAGCAAGCAAAAGTTTATGTGTAATATCCTTACATCTCGTCAATTGTCCACTAACAAAGGATTGGCGTGTGATAGAAATTTTGCGCTCTAGCAAAATGCGTTTACCCAAAACATTAATATAAAAACAGCCCCTTTCAGGGACAAATTCTTCAATGGTACCGCCCATATTCAAAATTGCATTTTTGATGATCAATGGATTTTTTTTCATTTTCTTCTATTCGATAATTATTATTTCCAGTCAAGCAATTAATAATACAATATTTTTCAAAAAATGTCAACTTGGGAAAATTAGCCCGGACACACACTGGTAGAGCCGGTGGATTTTTCTTGCATTTTAAAAAGCTCCGATGTTAATTGCGACATTGGAGCAAGAAACAAACTCAGTTAAATTTGTTTAATATTATTTTAAATTTATTTTTTCTGTCAGAACCAATTCCCCATCTTGTTGCTGCAAAACATATTTTTTGTGGCATTTTTTGCAATCAAAATGATGATGTTGCTTATAATCAACAGATAAAATGCTATTACAACAGTTCGGGCATGTTAAGGTTAATATTATTTTCAACACATCATGTGGGTCTGCTGGCTTATGCAAAATATCAACAAATGGTTCTGAAATATCAATAATGCTGTTTGGAGGAATTGCAGTTAACGCTATTATTGGAGTTGTTATCTTAAGTTGTTTTTTAGCTACATTTGCAACAGTATGCCCATCCAATTTTGGAATTAATATATCAGTTATGATTAAATCTGGTTTATTTGGATTTTGTGGAGCAAGCTGTTTTAAAAGTTCAATTCCGTCTCCAACTTCAATAACCTCATAACCAACTTTTTTAAGACTTTTTGCAATTTCTTGCCTTACCTCAACCTCATCATCAGCAAATAAAATTCTCATTCTGCACGTCCTTTCTGTTGATTTTATAATCAACATTATTATTAAAGTTTATTCTGAGTATTTTTAAACAAATTGTTAAAAAACTAGGTAAATTATAATACGAAAATTTTTTCGTTTTATTTCTTAAAACATCTTTAAAGGAAATAGGTGGTGCAAAAGCTGCAATGGCCTTGTTTAAATCAATCCCACACTTAGAGAAATTTACAAGCGCTTTTATAAAACAAATTTGAGAAATTAAAAAAGGCGACTCTGTTAAGAGTCGCCTTTAAAATATTATCTTTACTTTCTAGACGAGGTTAAGATTCGGACCTTCATCCTCGAGAAGGAAGCGAGGTGCAATATCAAGAGGTGTAAATGCACCTTCTCCACCATTGCTGGAAAGACGAATGGTTGCGCGCGCATAAGCCAGAAGAATGTACGCTGTTGCGAGCGGATTGGAATCCCAGGAATTGCGGTATTCCATGGCACCAAATGGTGCTGCGCCGAGAACTAAGCCATCATGGAACATACCCTGGTGTTTTTCATCAAGCTCCTCCTGGCTGATAAAACGAACGGTTGTTTTTATGCCCTTGAAATATTCAGGCATGTTGACGATTGTCTCGCGGACAGATTCTTCATCAGCGCCTTCTTCGAGCACAACGATACACTCTCGCCAGTGCATCTGATCCTTGGTCGCCGAAGTGATTTCACCTTTACGCAATTTGTCGATTGTTTCATGAATAGCATGTGTGTATTGCCTGGCATCTTTCACGCCGACTACATTACGCAAAGCATCCGAATGCCCCATACTGAGACCACCGCTTTCGCCGAGACCGTAGAAGCCGAAACTGTCACAATTGCCGAGACAGGATTTGAATACTGCCCTCATTACTGAGAAGATGCCGGGATCCCAACCCTGGCAAACTGTTGCCACATGTCCATAGGTACATGCCATCGCATTCATCATTTGGAAATAGCCGAGTTGTGGCTGACCTTTTTCATTGAACCAGTTGTCAATGTGGCCATGCGTATCAAATGAGCACACAGTGTTGAAAAACTGCTGAAAATAAGGTCCTTGCACCGGTAGATCATCCTTGCTTCCACCACACAAAATGGCAACGTCGGCATCAAGCTTTTGCCATTCTAGGTCGCGGATCTCGTAAACAGAAAGGCCTTCATGTTGGTCTTCCTCAATAACCCGCTTGCGGCTCCTGGTAATTATCCCAACCACTTCCATATCAGGAAAATCAACGATTGCCTTGAGCACGCCTTTGCCAATGTTTCCGAATCCAACAATTACGACTTTTTTCATTTTATTACCTCCCGTGAGTTTTTGCGTATCATTTATACGCATTTATGAGCACAATGCTCAAGCCGTATTTTCTTAAGAATTCTTTGCTACATTTTCAAGTTACAAAAACTGCCAAAAAGCAGTTCTTTATAATAACAGATATTCATATTTATGCAATACAGGGGGGGTACTCTGAATTGTTGAATTTATTTTTGAAATAAGAGGTTCGAACATCCAGTTCAGAGCGTCAAATGTTAGAACCACTTTAATAGCGAAAAGGGGCCTTTATTAGGCTCTTTTGTAATGCGACTACCCCTACTGAACAAACTTAGAACTTTTGAATGGAGAGAATTTCAAAATATATTTGAAGAACTTGAATTCAATTGGATATGAAAAGAGCCGCGGACATTTGCCAGCGACTCTCTTTTTATTCATATTAAAACTATTTGTGAAACTCCTCTTTGCATTCCTCTGTGAATTGCTTTTCTTTGCTTATTGCAGACCAGTAAGTGGCAGTGTTATTAACTGGCAATGCTTCGCATCCTATGTTTGCTTTTGGAAAAAGCCTTCTTACGGCAAGTCCAACTGCTGCTGCAAGCTCAGCACGTTTAAGCGGAGTACAAGATGACGGAACCTGTGTGATTTCGATGCTGATTTCATTTCCGAGGCCATAGCTCATCATATCCGTGGGAAAAAGATTGAGCATCATGCTTTCATCTTTTACGCCAGTTTCTGGGACAGATATTACTGCGGCTACGATTGCGTTATGCAGATTATTTAAATCCTCCTCGGACAAACCTGCAGGCAAACACCATGTTTTTATGGTTAGCATCTTTCAATCCTCCATTATTGTTTGATTTTGGACAAACCCAGGTATAAAAGGAAGCTCTTTGTTCTCTATACCTGTTATTTGTGTGGCAGTGTACACCAAGCCTCCACCATGAGCTACCAGTGTCTGTTCTTTAGTGTAGTGACCGAAAACGATGAGATACTCAGGATACTTTGGATGTTGGCTTACTTCGGTTATCAGACCATCTGCAAGTCTTGATACTTCGCAGGATTGCCAAGTGCCACCCTTACGATACAATACAGTCATTTTTACTTTGCACCGATTTTCTTCGATTTGCATCGCCATTAAGTTCATGTGCTGCCTCCTTTTCTTTTACTAAATTTAATTTCTAACTAATTTTTATATGATTTCCAGTTGTTTCATGGAAATATTTCTTAAATTGCAATATATAAACTTATAATAAAATTCAAATCTTGTCAAGACTAGACAGCAAAAAGAGGCTAGAATAAGCCTCTTTTTATATTTGCTCCGGCGGTAGGATTCGAACCTACGACCAATTGATTAACAGTCAACTGCGCTACCGCTGCGCTACGCCGGAATATATTAGAAATAATGCCTTTTCAAGGCAACAAAAATAGTATAACAAATAAAAAATATCCTGACAAGGGCTCAATAAGCCCCCTTTCGGGGGCATTATTGAAATTTATCTTTTTCCTAGTAATCCTTAAGCTTACTAATAGAGCCGTGTTGGCGAATTTTGTCGAGGGCTTTGGCTTCAATCTGACGAATACGTTCGCGAGTTACTCCAAATTCCTTTCCAACTTCTTCCAAAGTATGTGTCACACCATCTTCCAAACCAAAACGAATTTTAAGAATTTTTTGTTCGCGCGGAGTAAGGTCGTGCAAAACTTCGCCGACGTGATTTTTGAGAAGTTTTCGTGAAGCGACTTGATGAGGCATCACTGTTTCAGTGTCTTCAATGAAATCTCCAAGCACACTGTCATCATCAGAGTCCCCAACTGAAGTTTCAAGCGAAACTGTTTCTTGCGAAATTTTTTGAATGTGACGAATCTTGTCTACTTCCAAATTCATTTCAGCTGCAATTTCTTCCGGCAAAGGTTCGCGTCCCAATTCCTGCACCAATCTTCGAGTAATCTGCGTATATTTATTAATCGTTTCCACCATATGCACGGGAATACGAATTGTGCGCGACTGATCAGCCAAAGCTCTGGTAATTGCTTGACGAATCCACCAAGTTGCATAGGTTGAAAATTTGAAACCTTTTCGATAATCAAATTTTTCCACAGCGCGAAAAAGTCCGATGTTTCCTTCTTGAATCAAATCCAAAAGTGAAAGATTGTGCGAACGTCCAACATATTTTTTTGCAATACTAACCACCAAACGAAGATTTGCTTCAGTCAGTTTTTGTTTGGATGCCAAATCCCCTTTTTCATTGGCTTTGGCAAGTTTAATTTCTTCTTCAGATTTAAGAAGTGGCACGCGTCCAATTTCACGAAGATACATTTGTACCAAATCAGAAGAGCTGTCTTCTATTCCATCCAACAAATTTGAATCTGCATTTTTATCTTTTTTACTTTTTTCATATATCTCAGCTTCCTTGTCTGAATCAATCTTAAGCATATCATCAGAAACAACAATCTTCACACCTGCGGTTTCCAATTGTTCATACAGATTTTCAAGTTCATCAAGTTCTTCTTCAACTTCCGGAATAAGGTGAATGATTTCATCTTCAGTCACAAAACCACGTTGTTTTCCACGTGCAATAAGTTCTGCAATAATATTAACCTTATTTTCTCCTTCTTCTTGCGAAGCTGCTACTGCTTTTTTCTTTGGCTGAGGAGCTTTTTCAACGATTTTCTTGGGCTTAACAACAGTTTTTGCAGCTGCTTGCTTGTTTGATGTTGCAACCTTTTTGGGCGCAACCTTTTTAACTGGTTGCACTTTTTTCACAACAACTTTTTTGGTTGCTATTTTTTTTGCTGCAACAATCTTTTTTGCAACAACTTTTTTCTGTACGATTTTCTTGTTTTTTTTCTGCACGATTTTTTTTGCTTTAATAAATTTTACAACTTTTTTAGGCTTAGATTTCACCCCGCCTGCAGCCTTATGCGCAGTATTTCGGGCAGACTTTTTTGAAGAGACTGTTTTCTTCACACTTTTTAACTTTGTTTTAACAGTCTTTTTTATCGTTTTTTTTACTGCAACCTGCCTGCCGGTAGGCATGGCTTTTTTAATCTTCTTTTTCGTTGTTTTCATCTCAAATAAATATTTCGCCGAGTAAACACTCAGACAAAATGTTATAAAAAAAATAAAACCCTTCACTAAGCAACTAAGCATGGAGCCTTTTGGAAAATATTTTTCGTCGCGAAATTTTAAAATTTTAAGCGAAAGACTTGAAGGTTGAGGAGTGCTACATAAAATGTAACACGACGAGACCTGAAAGTTTTGCAGCCAAAATTTTGGAATTGCAGCAGAAAATATATTTTCCAAACAAGCTCTTAGTAAAACACCAAAAACCGGGGCATCCCAGTCCTTGTTTAAGATTGCATTTCTTGAGAAAGCTTTGTGAACTCGCTCATAAGTTTGGCGAGGGTCTCTTTGTCCCCTTTTTGTTCAGCATTCTCGATTTGCTTGATGATATCATAAAGTCTTTCTTTTTGCAATTCCTTGATGTATTTAGATATATATTCATCAACAAGCTTTCGCAATTCTTCTGTGGAATATTCCACAACGCCCTCTCGAGTAAAAAGGTATTTGGCATTAAAATATATTTTTCGCAGACTTTCAATCGCTCGTTCATCATCAATGTTGGTCAGAAGATTATCAAAAGAAAAACCTGACTCTGCTCCATTTTTCAAAACAAACTGCACCAACGAATCATCTTTTGCCCACTGACTTTCCAATTGTGTCTCAAAATTTTCTTTCCATATTTTTGCATCGCTCATAATAAGCCCGATCAGCGAATTTCTAACAGCGTCACTGCGCTTTTGAAATGATGCCTCTTGCTCAGTCAAGACACTTGAAGAAACAGGGTATTGGGCTTGGCTTTGCTGTCCAGCATTTGCGACGACTGTTTTTAATACGTCAGTCACGACCTTTTCTTCCACTTCAACCGTATGCGCAATTTTTTTTATCCAATGAGCTTTCTCAATCTGATTTTCAATGTTAGCCACGTGTGACAAAACCTCTTTTGCAATATGCATTTTTCCATCTGCTGTTTTTTTGTCATATTTTTTAAGCGCCTCATTGAAAAAATATTCCATCGCCAAAACCGATTTTTTAACTGCATTTAAAAGCAGCTCCGGATCCTTAGCCACCACATCAGCCGCATCTTTGCCATCCTCCAGTGTAACAATTTTCACGTTCACACTTTTTTGTAAACAAAGATCTGCGCTTTTTTGCGCTGCAGCTTGACCAGCACTATCCATATCAAAAAGCATTGCAATGTTTTCAGTGTAACGTTTGAGCATCGTGATTTGATCGCCTGTAAGCGCAGTGCCTGAAACAGCCACAGTGTTTGTAATGCCAGCTTGCACCGAAGCAATCACATCCATATTTCCCTCCACCAGCAACACATAATTTTTCTTCTTAATCTCGCTCTTTGCATATGAAAGACCATACAGCACCTTGCCTTTGTGATATACCAATGTTTCCGGAGTGTTCACATATTTAGCCTGCGATTCATCTCCCCCAGGGGCCACGCGCGCGGAATATCCAACCACATTTCCCATCGCATCGGTAATCGGAAACATAATGCGATCGCGAAAACGATCATAATATCCTGAACCATTTTCTTTTTTTACCAACAAGCCAGTCTTCTCAATCTCATCCATACCATATCCACGACTAACAAGGAATTTTATAATATTGTCCCAACCATTTGGCGCATAGCCTAATCTAAAATTTTGAATACTCTTATCATTCAATCCCCTTGTGTGCAAATATTGCATAATTCCTTCTTTGCCAACACCTTTCCAAAGTTGAGTTTCATAAAATTTGGTAGCCAATTCCAAGGCCTCCAAAATTCTTTTCTTGTTATCAGTAACTTGCCCACCTTTATATTCCTCCAATTGCACGCCAGCTTTTTCAGCCAAAATCTTGAGCACCTCACGAAATTCCATACTTTCGATTTCTTGCACAAAAGAAAAAACGTCTCCACCCTTAGCACAGCCAAAACAATGAAAGATTTGTTTTTCTTCATTGACCATAAAGGATGGGCTTTTTTCATTATGAAAAGGACACAGCCCCTTCCAATGAGAGCCCGCCTTTGTCAGCCGCACATACTCGCCCACAATATCCACGATATTAAGCCGAGATTTGATTTCCTCAACGTTATTGTTCATATAACTTCAGACTAAAGAACTTTGACTAAAAAAGCAACCAGAGGCGCAAAATGAAATATTCAAACCCTTGCTGCCCTTTCAGATATGCCACCTTTGTTCAGTTTCAAAGCGGAGAGAACAGGATTCGAACCTGCGTGGAGTTGCCCCCAACACGCTTTCCAAGCGTGCGCCTTCAACCACTCGGCCATCTCTCCGCTTTGAAACTGATTATAATGAGTGGTGCACTCAAAAATTCAAAATTTCATATCTCGTCCGCCAGCTGGCGGACTCGAGCAAAAAACTGATTTGAATTTTTGCCGGGGTTTCTTTTGAAACCCGCCGAATGCTCGTATTCCTCGCATCCGGCCCACTATGCGACCCCTCCAGTTCCGTATTTTATATTTAGTATTTCGTATCTTGTATTTTTGAATTCATACTAAATACCAAATACCATATACAAAATACTTGTATTCTAAATCTCCTTAATCCCCACCAATTGAATATGTTCTCCATCTGGAGTTCGGCCTAAAATCAAAACGACCTTGTCTCCAGTTTCAAGCACACCATTTTTCTTGGCATCGGAAATAAGCCAATCGATGTCCTCTCGAAAAACTTCTCCTCGTTCATAAAGTTTTGCATTGATTCCCCACACCAATGAAAGCTGATAATATGTTTTTTTATTATGAGTCACGACCAACATTGTTTGCTCTGGACGAAAATGCGAAAAAAGTCGAGCCGTAAAACCGCTAGCCGATCCAAGCACCACAGCTTTGGCGCTACTGCTCTTGGCTAGTTCGTATGCGCTCTTGATCACTTTTTTAAAATCTCCTTCACCGTTCAAAGCAAGCAAGTGTGTCACATCATCAAAAGGAGAGGCTTCGGTGTTTTCAATAATATCCTTCATTGTGCGAACACTCTCCACTGGATATTTTCCAGAAGCACTTTCCCCCGAAAGCATCACAGCATCAGCATGATCAACAACCGCATTGGTCACATCAGAAACTTCAGCTCGTGTTGGACGTGGATTTACAATCATAGAATCAAGCATTTGTGTTGCGACAATAACGGGCTTCATTGCTTGCAAACTTTTCTTTACAATTTCTTTTTGCAAAATCGCAACTTTTGTTCCCTCAATTTCAATACCAAGATCTCCGCGCGCGACCATAATAGCGTCAGTATGTTCAATAATATCATCCAGATTTTTGATAGCTTCTTTGCGTTCAATCTTGGCGATAATTTGTGGAAGATTATCCTCACGTCCAAGAATATTTTTCATTTTGTCTCGCAAAGTTTCAATGTTAGCACCAGTGGAAACAAATGACATCGCCACAAAATCAACATCTTGCGAAAGCACGAAAGCTAAATCTTTTTCATCCTTTTCTGTGATCGGACTGATTTGCAATTTTGCATCAGGAATATTGACACCTTTATGATTCTTCACTGTTCCGCCATCAATAACTTCGCAAAGCAAAACTCCTTCATTTTTTTCCTTAACAACAATTTTCATCAACCCATCCTCAATCAAAATTTCATTCCCCACTTCCACATCATCAATAATTTTTTCAACATCGAGTGAAAATTTTCTGTCATTTGAAATTTGATCATTTGAAATTGATTGGAAATTGGAAATTGGAAATTGGAAATTAGGCGCATAAAAAATATCACTGACCAACACAAATTCTCCTGGTTTCATTTCCACGTTTTCCACAACAACCGTCCTTATTCTCGGTCCTTGAAGATCAGCCAAAATTCCAACAGCTATGTCCAATTCTTGCGACAATTCTCGAATAATTTTAATCACATTTCCATGCCATTCATGTGAGCCATGAGAAAAATTAAGTCTGGCCACATTCATGCCATTTTCAATCATTTGTTTCAAAACTTCTTTACTATCAGAAACCAATCCGAGAGTTGCCACTATTTTTGTCTTCTTTGCCATATATTTATTCTATTTTTTAACATTAATACCTTTATATATTCGCATAATAAACAAAAACGGGCAACCTCGAAAGGTCGCCCATTGTTAAAACCAAGTAAAAACTATTTTATAATCTCATATCCACCAATCATAGGAAGTTTTTTCATTTCTCCCTTAACGGCGTTGATGATTCCCATAATTGCTAGCACAAAAACAGCAATTGTTCCAAGTGGCAAAATAATAAACCAACCCAAAACCGGTATTACTGTTCCAACCACATTAACAGCTATAGCAGCCAAAAGTAGCAACAATTGTTGATTTGCGTGAAATTTAGCAAATGGGCTGTTTTTTGCTTCTGAAATAAGTGGAACAAAAAACAAGATTGGAATAACATATCCTACAATCGCCATCACTTTGTTCTTTTCAACATCGTCATTTTGAGGTGCTTTTGGAGCTTCCACACCTTCCTGCCCCGTTGTGTTTTCTTCCATATTTTTTAGATTAAAATTAATTATACTACTTATAATGATACAATATTCATCTACTTTTATTTTACCATATCTTAGTATTATTGACAATCCAGTCAATAAAACCCCTTGATTATTGCAAGCCTATTTCCTCAAGCTCTCGCAAAATATCCTCCGGAATTGGATTATTCTTCGGACTTACACCAGGATAACGCCAAGCAGAAATGATGGTCAGCTTTTTAGTCCGCCAGCTGGCGGATTCCATTAGCTTCTTAGCTTTTTCACTTGTTTCAAATTTTTTAAATTGTTTTTGCAACTTAGCATCTTCTGAATCATTGCTTGTGCTTTTTGCTCTATGTTTTGCATTTTGTGATGTCGTTTGATAAAGCACCCAGATTTCCTGATTCCAACTCTCCTCTTTCTTTTTTTCCTCAGATATTTCCTCTTCACTATGCGCATTTGCAAAAACTGGTTTGCCCCATCTTGGTTTTGCAATTCCCTTTGTGATATTCCCAACAGGAATCATCACTGCGACTGTGTTTTCCACAATACTACTTTCAATTCTTTTTGGATTTCGAATCACACCCAAAACTTTCTGTTCAGACAGACCATAATAATGCATCTTTTCCGTCACGTGCGCCGTCCAGAAATATTTATCACTGTTTTTTGGCTTCTTCCATTGCATACAATTATTTCATTCCTCTCAGCAATGCAATCCGCTCCTCAATTGGTGGGTGGGTGGAAAAAAGTTTGGAAACTTTGTTGCCTTTGAAGGGATTTGAGATGTATAGATGTGCGGTAGCGCGGTTGGCGGCTTCAAGGGGTTCTTGGTCGGAAGAAATCTTTTCAAGGGCGCTAGCAAGCCCTTCAGGATATCGCGTTAGAAGTGAAGCGCTGGCATCAGCCAAAAATTCTCGCTTTCGGGAAATTGCCATTTGCATCATTATTGCAGCAAGTGGAGCAAGCAATGAAAGCAAAATTCCCACGATCATCAAAACTGGATTTTTGTTATCACTGTCATCCCCACCGCCAAGAAATGACCAGTGCCTGAACCAATCCGCTATCAAAGCCACAAAACCAACCAAAACAACCACCACGGTGGAAAGCAAAATGTCGCGGTTTCCAATATGCGAAAGTTCGTGAGCAATCACACCTTCCAATTCAATTTTTTCGAGTTTATCCAAGAGCCCAGTAGTCACACAAATCACGCCGTGAGCTGGATCGCGGCCTGTAGCAAAGGCATTTGGAGCACTGTCTTCAATAATATAAATCTTGGGAGTTGGGAGTCCAGCAGTTATGCACAGGTTTTCCACAAGGTGGTATAACTCCATATTTCCCTCATGAGTGACCTCTTTTGCGCCGCTCATAGCCAAAACAATCTTATCGCTCCACCAATATGAGCCAAAACTCATAACTATCGAGAAAGCAACTGCAATATACAAAATCGTGCTATTCCCCATTGCTCCCGCAAAAACATACCCGACTCCAATCACAAAGGCTAAAAAGCCCGCGATATAAATCCAGGTTAAACGTGTATTTTTGTCAGCTTCAGTGTATAAAGTAGCCATTTTTGATAAATTTACAAAAGTTACGCGTTTCGAAATACGTAAGTCCTAATTTAAATAAATTTAAATTCTGAAATTACATTTTTGAAAATATTTTCAAATTCAGTTGATTTGTCAGTATAATAAGTAGCTTCTAGATAAAAAACCTTTCCCTCTTCTTCATTTTTCCAAAAAATAACATCCCGTATAAGTCCTTCGGCTGTTTTGACTTTTCCAGTTCTCACTCCCATACGTCCGTTTATCATTTCTTCTTTCCAATTAGGATCCCATTTGATGCTCTTTTTTCCCGCAGCAGCTTCGCAGTTTTCATTTTCTCCAAGAGAAATGCTGCCAACCTCAATAGCGGATGCCAACGAGCTATTTCTAGACCTGATATCCGTATATTTCTTTACAAGAAAAAAACTATTCGCATTGTTTTGAACTTCCCAATCATTAGGATGCTTAATTTCAAAGCCGTTTGTTTCATCGGTATTAATTATCCAATCCTTAATTCCTCTGGAAGAATCGCTATACAAATTTCCTTTAAGTCCATCCACTGCAAGAACCAAGCTTTTCGTGATATGCACACCAGCAACATTTGAGGACGGCATCGCATCCACAAAAAGATATATTGCATAGCCTATTCCCATTACGATGAAAAAAACTAGACTGATAAGGGTCAGCAAACAAATATAATGTGACTTGTTGTGATCATCATATTTTTTATGAGCGTCGTGATGCCTATATTTGAACATTGTGATTCGATTCGATTAAAATTGGACTTTGACATTTTCTTTTTCTGCCTCATCAGCCGCAAAGAATTCTCTTTTGGTAAAATTTAACATTCCAGCAACGATGTTACTTGGAAAAGTTTCAATCTTAATGTTGAAATCTCGGACATTACCATTGTAAAATCTTCGTGAAGCTTGAATTTTGTCTTCAGTGTCAGTCAATTCTCTTTGAAGTTCAAGAAAGTTTTGATTTGCTTTCAAATCTGGATAGTTTTCAGAAACTGCAAACAATGATTTCAATGTTCCGGAAAGCATATTTTCTGCATCTTGTTTTTCTGCAGGGCTTCCGGCACTCATTGCAGCTGTTCGGGCTGCTGTTACTCTTTCAAACAATTCTTTTTCGTGAGTGGCATAGCCCTTCACCGTGTTAATCAAATTCGGAATCAAATCATATCTTCGCTTGAGTTGCACATCAATATCACTCCAAGCCTCATCAACTCTGTTTTTCAAAGTTACCAAGCTGTTGTAAATGCCAATTCCAAAAACAAGAAACAATCCCAGAACAACCAACGCGATTAATAAAATACTCATAAAAAAATTTAACCGACTGTTTGCCGTAAAGATTACTGCAAAAGCGATTTTTTTAATTAGACTTTGTAATATAATTATACATCAATTTTACGAATTTCCCAATTTAGCAACTTTAACTTGAATAATGTGCTATAATTAAGCAAGATTAATATAATCAACAGTTACGCGTTTCGAAACATTTCTTTTTTGGCCAATAGCCTGCCTGCCGGTAGACAGGTTGGCGACAGCAACTCTTTGAGCTTTTGGATACTCGCCCCGTCAAATTGTTCACAGTAGTGAACACCAGCTTTGCTGGATTTGACGGGGTAAATATTCATCCAAAAGTGTGCCCAATAAGAAATTGTTGAGAAAATGCGTAAGTCCTAATAATACACAAGTCCTATGGAATTTATTACGTCTTATGCAGTGTTTCTCATTCCAATTACAGTTGGAATTATCGTGCAAGCCATCAAGTTTGTGCTTTACAGTTTAAAACATGGTTGGGACATTCGCTACGTCCTCACTCACGGTCATATGCCAAGCGCGCACACAGCTTTTGCTTTTTCGTTGGTTACATCCATTGGCTTTTATGAAGGAGTTCACACTGGGACATTTGCCGTTGCCATTGCGCTTGCTTTTCTTATTATCGATGATGCAACTCGTCTTCGAATGACTTTGGGCGACCAAGGAAAATATCTCAATATGCTCATTGGTCAACTTAATATAAATGAAGAGAAATATCCTAGACTCAAAGAACGTATGGGTCACAAAGTAAGCGAAGTTATTGTCGGCGCCATGGTGGGCTTAATCCTCACTGCGCTGTTTATAAAGCTTTTTTCTTAATGTCTTAGAAAATTATTTTGCACACAAAAAAAGAGACCCTCGAGTCTCTTTTTTCTTTTGCATTTCACTGAGAAGCTAAAAAGCTAACGCCTGAAAAGCTATCTACGAAGTTCTTCTTCGATAACTTTTCTGTCATTCCAAGGAATCTTTTTGTCGCCCACTACCATCGTTTCAAAATTACCCATACCTGTAATGCAAATAATATCCACAGCTTGAGCAATCTCAAGAGCTTTTTTTATCGCTTCCCGCCTGTCTATAATTTTCCAAAAATTTTGCCCTTCTGTTTTATTTTTAATCCCAACAGCAATTTCTTCAATAATTTGCTCGGGTTTTTCGTGATATGGCTCATCATTTGTAAGAATGACAACATCGGCATATTTCGAAACAACTTCGCCCATAATAGGTCGTTTTCCCCTGTCTCTGTCTCCGCAAGATCCAAAAATCGCGATGATTTTGGAATTAGGATTTTTAGCTTGAAAAAGCGTGCTATAAAGCCTTTCTAAGGCATTTGGCGTTAAAGCAAAATCAACCAAAATATGCAGTCCTAGATCGTTTTCTACGGCCTCCATTCTCCCCGCCACGCCCTTTATTTTTGCCAGCGCCTCTTTGATCGTTTCCAGCTCAATCTCTTCACTAAGGCCCACGCACGTTGCAGCAAGGGCGTTTTCCACATTAAACATTCCGGGAATGTTTAATGTGAATTTCGAATTTCGAATTTCGAATTTCGAAAAATTGATTCCCAGCTCAATATTTTCTGCTTGAATAATTTCAATATCTTTTTTGTCATTCCCGCGGAGGCGGGAATCCAGGTCCGCATTTTTTTCTAAATTTGTTGTATACGCAAATTTTTTATCAACATTAAAATCCAAAAACTCTTCTGGTTTTTCCATATCAGCATTAACAATAATAGTGCCATTGTTTTTTGCACTAATTTCAAAAAGCTTTTTCTTGGCAGCTCGATATTTTTCCATTGTCTTGTGATAATCCAAATGTTCGCGCGTGATGTTTGTGATAACTGCAGTCTTATACTCAACGCCCCACACGCGATATTGATCCAATGAATGAGACGACGTTTCCAACACCAAATATTCGCAACCTTCTTTGACTGCTTTTTTAATAAACTTTTGAATAGCAAATGAAGATTCGGTTGTGAAATGAGAAAGATTTTTTTCCTCAACTCCATTAATTTTGAAATTAATCGTTGAAGCCATCGCAACTTTTCGTGCCCCGTGGCCTCCTGGCTCTACGGGGTTCCCAGCCTCTTCCAAAATTTTTGTGATCATCTGCACAGTTGTTGTTTTTCCATCTGTTCCCGTCACACCAATCACTTTTATTTTTTTGCTAGGAAAACCAAACCAAACATTAGCCACAATTGCTTGAGCCAAATGGTAAAGGTTTTTGATAGATTGAGGTATTAGTTGTTTTAATTTGTGCATAAATTTTTTAATATTACCTTGTCATTCCCGCGGAGGCAGGAATCCAGGTTATCGCAATACGATCATAAATATTATTATAAAATTGTTATTATACCAGGCATTATGCGTTAAATCCTGGATTCCGGATCAAGTCCGGAATGACACAAAAAATACTATCTCCTAAATCTTACTGCAAATGCTTTAGCTCTCTGCAACCCTCTATACACTGCATATTTCCTAGGGTTAATAATGATATCATAACTTCCAGGAAACTCAATGGGTTTGGTATTCGGCGAAAAACCCAATTTGAAATTAGTAATCCCCTCCCAGTTGTTTGTTGTTTGTCGTGAGTTGTTTGTTATTCTTACTCCCCCGAAATCATAACGTGTGCACCCACTTTCTTTTGCATCCAAAATTGCTTGCCATTGCAATAAAAACGGTGCCATCACATTTCTATTTTCATTTGATGATGCCCCGTGCAAATATGTCGCAGTGTTTTCAAAAAACAAAACCAGATTTGCTGCAATTATTTTCCCTTCAAACTCAGCCACATAAATCTTGAGCATTTCCTCTGGCAAAGTCTCAATCATTTTTCGATAATACTGCTCCGGATGAGCCACAATCCCCTGCCTCGCCGCCATTTCTTTTGTTAATTCCAAAAAAGCCTCAATGTATTTCACGTTTTGCGCTCCACGATCCACGTTTTGCGAAATAATAACTCCTTTTTTCTTAGCTAAATTGATATTATACCGAGTTTTACTTTTCATTTCCGCTAACAATTGCTCTTCGGTTTTTGAAGTATCCAACACAAAAATTTCTTTCGGCTGCATATTGTGCGGAGCTTTGAAAACTTTTTCTGAAATATTTTCTTTTATTGTTTCTAAAATCTGATCACTTTCCGGTTCAATCCGAATCCACCCCGCATTTTCTCTCTTCGCCAAGTCAATCAGCTCAGCAAAAAAACTTTCGACTTTCGACTTTCGACTTTCGACTTTTAAAACAGGCCCTTTCGGACTGTACATATATTTCCCAACTATCGGCAGACTATGTTCCACAATGCTCGCTGAAAAGTCGTCATTTTCAACAAAATGCGTCTTTCTGCCCACAGCCTCCTGAAACTTTCGCCACTGCTGCGATTGTAGAATTTCTTTATTTTCCATATTCAAAGTATATCAGGAAAACAAATAACAAAAAAGAGTCCCGAATAAATCGGGACTCTTAAATTAATTAAAAAAGAAAGATATCACATCTGTAATCCCAATCCTACCAAGGAGTTCCCTGTCCAGACCAACTGGTCCCACCATTAGTAGTGGCTTTACAAGCAGTTGCGCCCGTCTCATTATCCGTTCTACAACAACTAAAATCACCAGCTGCACCAGTATAAAAACATGAAAGCGCATATCCACCACCTGCTGTTGCTGCCACTGCCACATTCACAGCTCTCACAGTGTTTTTATATGTTCCAACAGATTTAATGTTGGCAATTTCATTTTTATTAGCACCGCAAGCAAGTTGCGTTCCAGCGGCATTAAAAAAAGTGAGCTCATATGAAGAATCAGCTGGTCCAGCATTAGTATTAATAACTTTATCAGAAGAACAACCAGTTCCAAATCCCGTAAAAACTTCCGTGATTGTTCCAACTTCCCCATCCATTTTTTTCAAAGCCAATTGCACTCCGCTGTCCGCTGTTTGGAGTGATTGCATTGAAAATTCAGTGCCGCTTGCACCTTTTTTTTCAACAATAGCCACAACAGAAAGTGTTCCAGCAATTGCAATCATCACAGAAATCACAACCAAGGAATACGCCAGGATTGAACCCTGCCTCTTCGGCAGGCAAGCCTGTTTTTTTTCTTTGTTCATTTTTTTATTTACCCCGTGAAATTATTTTGTACTCAAAATACTATTCCACTGGGGTTATTTTATTTTTACTTGTTTTTATTATACCACACTTTTATTTTTTCCCAAGACTTTTAAGCGCAAGCTTCACTCTTTCGCCGACATCTTCAATATTGTTTGGAATCATTTTCAAGGCTTCGCGAGATTCTGAGACAGAATATCCCATTGCGACCAAGGCTTCGAAAGCGTCGCTGTCACTTTCAAGTTGAGCTTTTTCGCCGCTTGGCATATCAGTAATTTTGTTTTTCAGTTCCAAAATAACACGCTGCGCAATTTTCTTTCCAACGCCAGAAACTCTGGTCAAAATTGAAGGATCTTCATTAAGTACAGCCATTGAAATTGTTTTCGGATCTGCAATTGCCAAAATACCCATTGCAGCTTTTGGTCCGATTCCTGAAATAGAAATTAAAAGTTCAAACATTTCAAGTTCCGCAATTTCCAAAAAACCATAGAGTGCCAACGTGTCTTCTCGCACATAAGTATGAGTATAAAGTTCTATGTCAGATTTTCCAGCTACCATTCCAAAAGTATGCACGGTCACAAAAACTTTGTACCCAACACCACTAACATCAACAATGACATAATTGTCGTGCATCAAATCAATTTTACCTCGAAGCTTTGCTATCATCTCTTTATTGCAGAAATGTCATTCTGAATTCATTTCAGAATCTACTTTCTTTATTTCAGATTACTTACTGTGATCGAGATCCTGAAACAAGTTCAGGATGACAAATTTGTGAGTTTAACTAGACTGGGAGTGTAGACTGAATAATTGTTTCTTCCACAGGAACTTCATTAATAACTGGTTCCGGCTCTGGCTTGGGCTCTTCTTTCGGTTTGAAATATTCTTCCTTGCATTCCAAAGTTGGAATAGGATCAAGATCTTTGTTCTTTTTCTTATCCTTTTTAAACCAATCCTGCACACCCTTTTCCCAATTTTTGTATTGAGAATCATCGGATGGATCTTTTGGATAATCGCCTCGTGGATCATCTTTTTTCACATAATACAAAATACTGTGAACTTCTCCGAATGTTTTTTTGTCTGAAGTTCCATCAGGGCAAGAATCATTTGCCAAACAATAATCTCCTTTGTAATCCTTAGCATCCATTTCACACACTTTTACATCTTCTTTAATGTTCTGTTCGCCATTAAGAATTGGCTTGCCGGCATCTTCTTTTTCATATTTTGGAAATTGTTCAGCTGCGCTGTTTCCCAATGCAAAATTCATAAACGATCTCCAAATTGGAGCAGCCACATAAATTCCATCAGCCCCGGCTTTCATAGAAGAGTTGTCATTGTTTCCAGCCCAAACCCCAACCGCAATTGACGGCGTGTATCCCATTGCCCAACCATCGCGAAATTCATTGGTTGTTCCAGTCTTGGCCGCAACTTGGCGATCTGAAAATTTGAAAGGATTATTGTCTCCAAACACAGGTGCTCTGAGTTCATTGGTTGACATAATATAATCAAGCATAGCAACATATTTTTCTTCAACAATTCTTTGCCCAGCGCTTTGTTTGAATTCTTCCAAAACTGCTCCGTCCTTGTCTTGAATTTTCAAAATTGCAGTTTTGTCATAGTGAATTCCTCCTGTTGCCAAGCCGCCATAAGCATTAACGTGATCAAGCAATGTCACTTCTCCACCTCCAAGCACCAAGGACAGACCATAACGCTCAGGTTGATTAAGACCTTTTATTCCAAGACCTTTTGCAAGTTGGATTGAATCTTTCACTCCTGCCAAATACAAAGTTTTCACGGCAGGAATGTTGAGCGACATCGCCAATGCATTTTTCATTTGCAGTGGACCTTTGAATTTCCCATCATAATTTTGCGGTTTGTAATCTTTTCCTTCATCAGTACTGAAGTTTGTTGCCACGTCATATAGCAATGTTTCTGGAGTGTAACCTTTTGTAAAAGCGGTCAGATAAACATATGGTTTAAATGATGATCCCGGTTGGCGATCAGCCAAAGCCACATTAACTTGCCCATCAATTGATTTGTCAAAATAATTTTTTGATCCCACCATTGCCAAAATTTGTCCAGTTTTTGGATCCATTGCAACCAAGGCTGCGTTGCTGGCATTTTGAGCTTTGTTTTTTTCAGCTCCTTCAACCACTGCTTTCTCCGCAGCTTGTTGTTTGTCCCAATCAAGAGTGGTATAAACTTTCAATCCTCCTTGTTCCACTGCCTGTTCTCCATATTTTTGCTCCAAATATTCTTTCACATACATCACAAAATGAGGGGCTTGAATATTGTCCTGCTTGGGAGTTATTTCTGCAAAAATATCCACACTTTTCGCCTCATTCGCTTGATCCTGTGTGATATATCCCAAATCAGCCATCTTTTTAAGCGCTGAATTTTTTCTTCCAACCAACGCATCACGATGAGAACCAAATGGCGAATAATATGTCGGCGCATTCGGAAGTGAAGCCAAGAGCGCAGCCTCAGCAAGGCTTAAATCTTTGGCTGATTTTGAAAAAAAAGTTTGCGCTGCTGCTTCAATTCCATATGCACTTGAACCATATGGGATTTGATTAAGATACATTGCCAAAATTTCATCTTTTGAATATTTTTGTTCAAGCTCAATAGCGAGAATCACTTCTTTGATTTTTCGTGTGAATGTTTTCTCATCGCTAAGCAGAGATTTTTTGATAAACTGTTGCGTGATTGTGCTTCCTCCCTGAGCAGCGCCTCCTTTGATAATGTCTTTGAAAGCTGATCGTAAAATAGCTTTGGGGTTTACTCCATAATGAGAATAAAATTCCTGATCCTCCAGCGCGATTGTGGCATATTTTACATTATCAGGAATCTGCTCAAAAGGTATCACTGTTCTTTTTTCCTCCCCATGTACGTCATACAAAAGATGTTGACCAGAGCGATCATAAATTTTGGTTGATTGCGCAATAAGCTTTGCATCCACCGAATTTGCACTTGGCAAATCCTTGGCAAAAAAAAGAAAGATGCCAATTACAGACAAGATTCCCACACCAAAAAGATACAGGAAAATTTTACCTGCGAGCTTCCACCTTTCATTAGAAGACATTCCTCTAATGTTTTTAAAATTTTGTGAGACAAATATTGGTTTCATATTCACCCTGTTAAATAAGATTTGAGTCTCTTTTTGAGAAACATCTTACCATGATAAGTTTTTAAATATTTTTCCCTATGAGTTGCATCTTGTTGATTTAGACACGCCTCATAATAAATCAGCTTTAATGAGCGTCTTTCCTTAGTGCAAGGAACCATGCCTTTTGCATGTAACTCAAATCTTAATTTTAAATTTTTCGTATAACCTATATATCTGTCTTTATCTTTTTCGCTAACAAGCACATATACATAAAACATACGCAGTGTTAAAAAAATTTAAAATTATTTAACAGGGTAAATTTTGAACTATGAATATATTATATGCTTAAAGCAGCTTTTTTCAAAGCCGCTCTAGTATACACGAAACTGATTATTTATCAAGAGTTTGTACTAGATCATCATCGGAAATTCCAAGTTGCTCAAGTATCCAGATATGCCTGGGGTTTGCAGGATCATATTTCCCAACGGAAAATTTTAGTTCCTCACGATCATTACCTTTTATAACGATCCACGTATTAATGTTACCCTCCCTGTAAACTATATCCCGCGTAAGACAAGCTCCTTTTTCAGAACAATTTGTACCCCGAAATGTTCTGACACATCGGTTCCATGCTCCAACCTTCGCGTTTTCCCAGGATTTTTGCAGATCTTTGCTTTTGGAACGTATAAAGAAAAAATCTCTCAATATATTAAAAACATCCCTGAAATCCCTTTTATTTCCATCCAATCCGACCGCAAGCGAAATCGCCAAATGTCCATCAAATCCCGCAAAACTATCTGAGCCTCCAATACTCTGCTCCTCAAAAGCTGAAATTCCCTCTTCGCCCAAAAGATACCTGTCGAGACCCAATCCCAGTAATTTCAATTTCGATCTTTCTCCACTTTCACGACGAAGAACATGAGTTTTGATTTCATGTGCGATAAGTTTTTTCAATTCCAAACTTGTCAATTTCTTGTTTTCTGGAATTCTGACATTCTTTTTTTCTTGACTTACCGAGATCGCTTTTATGTTTTCATCAACAAGCACTTGCCATCCCTCCACTCCCAATTCATCCATAGCTTCGGAAAACTCATTTCTGATTTCTTGCGCATTATATTTTTTACTGGCTTCAAATGGATACTGCAATATTCTTTTTTTATGAGGAAGAAATTCTTTTTCAATACCAGAGGACTCACTCAAAGTGTCAAGATTCAAAGATTCTTTCAGTCTTCTTATCGCAAACAACACCCTAAAATCGTCAGAATTTTCCTTCTCCTTTATCGCTTCCGCTATCTCCTCCAAGTCAAATTGAAAGACATCTTTATCGGGCTCCCCATATATAAAACTTGAATATCGCGCAAAACTTCTAGGATCTCCATTTTTTGAGGCTTTCAACATTCTCACTTCAGCAATTTTTTGATTGATTTTCCATCGGTATGTCTTTTGAACGGTTTCGTTTGTCTCATTTTCCAATATATTTTTCTTAAGCTTCAGCAGCTCTTCTTCTCTCCCCTCAAGGTCGAACTTTTCTAATTTAGGATAATCAAGTTCAGGGTTTCTGACTTGTTCGTTTAGAAAAAGATTCTTTTGATTTTCTCTAAATTTCTTATCTCCTTCCAGATATTCAAAATCTTGGAAAGATCCTATTCTTTCAAACATATCAAACCACTGCTCATCCACGGCAGGTTGCCTCTCTTTTTTGTCCTGATTTGTTGGCAGTTCAAAAGACATACGTTCTTGTTGAAAACATTCATATTATGCTTATATTATAACACTTCTATCCATATCCATGTAGTGTTTTTTCTCACCGTTTTTATATTGACCGCAGATGCCACCATATTCAAACCCGAATTTCTCATAGAAATTTCGCAGATCGTTCGAGTCTCTGAAATGCAATTTTATTTTTTGGAAGCCATTGTTAATGAAAGATCTGTCGATAAATTTTTCCACCAAAATCTTTCCGTAGCCTTTCCCCTCCAATTCATCGCCGACAAGCAGAGCACTGAGAATAATACTGGAACGATCATTTTTGTTGATTCTTCCCATTATCAAAGCACTTATTTTCTCTTCTTTTTCAACAATAAAACAAACTCCGTTATTTTCCTTCATAAAAAAAGAATTTACTCCAGTCATGCTCCATTTAGATTTTGGAAAACTGATATTATAAAATTCCAGTAGTTCTTTCTTTTTTGAAAAACTCTGGTCAAGCAGTTCAATTATTTGAATTTTCTCCTTCATACTCATTTTGCTGTCAGTTATTTTTTCGCCAATATTTTTTCATATAATTTCAAGTATTTTTTCGCCATTACTGAACTGTCAAAATTTTCTTCAGCATATTTTCTACATGCAGCCCTATCAAACATTTCGGTCTTTTTCACAGCCTCCACCAGTTCATTGAAATCATCGGAAAGAAAAGCGACCTTTTCGTTTTGCAAAAGTTCCAATAATGGTCCAACTGTCGTTCCTATCACAGGCGTTCCGCAAGCCAATGCCTCAGCCACAACCATTGGGCAAACCTCTGGCCTTCTAATGGGAAAAAGTAATGCCGATGCTCCTCTCAAATATCTATAAATCTCATCGTGCTCAACCTCTCCTTTGTATAAAATATTTTCATTATCCAAAAATGGCTCTATTTTTTCAACAAAAAACTTTTTTCTTTCACTAGTATTTCCAATTCTTCCAAAGATTAACAATTTTTTTTCTGCTAAAAGAGCAATTTGAATTGCAGTATCTACACCTTTTTGATCATTGAGTCTGCCGACGAACATTAGATATTCTCCGCCTTGAAAAGAAAATTCGATATTTTTTACCGGCACACCATTATATATAACGGCAGATGTATGCAGCGCGCCTCTTTGCGTCTGACTGAGCGCTACAGTATGCAAACCAGAAGCGATTGAGTCATCAAAAACGTTCTGTGAGATCTTATTATGGAAGGACACCACACAAGGAATTTTCAGTTTTGAAGCGACAATGGGTGCTTCACGCTGACTGTTGAAATGGATGATGTCATAATCTTCCGCAGACTCTACAACCTTCATCTGACTTTCAAGTCTCAATCCTATAAGATCTGTTTTTTCAGCTTTGGGCATGTTTTGAATACTTTTTTCCAATGTGACAACATGTTTTGCTCGCGTGTTCCAATCTGCTGGAGCAAACAGCGTTACATCTTCGCCCATATCAAAAAGCGCGTCAGTCAAATTTTGAGCGACAACTTCAGGACCTCCTGTATCTCCGAATGGTGGTGCAATTATGGCAATGCGTATTTTTTTATCGCTCATTATAACAAGTCTGTTATAGATTCAAAATTCTCCTGTTTCGTCTTTTCATCTCCTAATAGCGTCACCAGATCTATCCCTGGCGTCGTATTCATCTCAACAAAATACGGCCTGCCATCGTTGTCAAAAATGAAATCAAGTGAATATTGCGCATTTTGAAATATTAAGATTTTTTTATTTATTTTTTCAGCCATATCATTGAGGCACTCTGGTATCATCTCCTTTGGGATCATCTTGCCTGCCGCACCTTGATGCAGATTCGTAAAAAGCGATCCGGATTTTGCAATCCTTGAAAGCGCATACGCCATTTTCCCTCCTTGATACACCATTCGCAAATCAGCAACTTCATCTTTTTGCGATATACCTGGGATACCTTTTTCACTTACGATAAATTCTTGCACCAAAACTGGATAAATATATTTTTCTGATAAAGCTTTCTTTTTTTCTCCAATAAAAATTCCGAAGCCACCAGAGCCATACAATGGTTTTATTACAATTTTTTGAGAAGGACTTTCCGTTATTGTTTTCTTTAATTCCTCTTTGTTATTTGCAATTTGTGAAAATGGCATAAATTCTCCAAACATTACATATTGGGAAAGTTTATTATTAAATGTTGCCCGAAAAAGTGGAGAATTAAAAAGCAAAGTTTTTTCGGCAATTTTTAACTTATATTCAAGCAGTGAATAATCATATTTACTCAAAACTTTGTCATAAATTAAGTCAGGACAAATATCGTTTTCGATTTTTTGCCAAGCACCTTCACGAAAAGTCCATGCTTTTGTGAAAACATTTTTTTCCAAGTCATACCACTTAATGCTTGCGCGATAAAGATTCACGCCAACTTTTTGAGCTCGATCCATCCAATCTTGGATTGCAAGTCTTGTTCCTTCATTACTAATTGGAACAATCTTTTCCCAATCATCACCAGCATATACGATAACGATGTTTTTCATATAAAATTTACTTATTTACGTCAATTAAAAATTTTCCCAAATTCCGCTTGCCTACAATGATTGAATACTGCAAGTGTGAACGATCAATAATTGTAACCCTGGCATTAATTTCGACTCCGTCCATATTCATACTAATCCTAACCATCGGACGATAAGTTGTTCCATGTGAAGAATGAATTATAGCAGTGTCGCAAACATCTGGATATTTTTTAAAAATATTTATTCTTTCTGATTTATTTAAACTTTTTATTTTTTCATATTCAACATTTTCGTGCTCAATAGCATCTACCACTTCATTAAAACCAAGCTTTCTAGCAAGCTCCAAATCAATAGAAGTAAAGCCGGCTCCGGTGTCTATCTTGGCTTCTATTTCAATCTCCACTGCATTTTTTCCAATCAATTTTACCTTTTCCATTGTTCCAATCACTTTTCGTCCGGAAATTTCCTCGACTTCTTCTTCCACTTCTCCTCCGAACAAATCCCTGCCCACACGCACACCGCGCACAGCTGTTTTTATTTTAAGACCTTTGATACGCTCAAGTCTTTCTTTAAGGCCACTAAGATTAGCAACTTGAATAGCAAGTCCAGGGCGAGCATTAATTTCCAAAAATACTGGTCCACGTTCACGATCAATTGCGACATCAGCTCCCAAAAATCCCATTCCGGAAACTTCTTGTGCTTTAACTGCCAACAATAAAATATCCTTCCAATATGGAATTCTGATTCCGGAAAGAAGCATTCTTGTTCCAGGGACATAGTCAATAATTTTTCCCTTGCCCAGAACTGCAGTTGTGGTCACACCTGAAGCCAAATCGATTCCCACTCCAATTCCTCCTTGCTGCAAGTTGGCTTTTCCGCCAGATTCTTTCGTTGGCAGACGAAGCATCGCCATTACTGGAGTATGATTAAAAACAATCACACGAATATCTGGAATTCCTTTGTATGCATACGGTTTAAAAAGTTTAAGCAAAGTTAAACGTTCTTCAAAAAAAGCAATGTCAGGCATATTAGCAAGCGAAAAAGCACCGTCCAAAATATTCAAAATGTGACTTTTAATGTCTTCTACCGTAACCTTACTACCATCTGCTTTTATCCAAACAGGCAATGGCATCTCGCTTTCATCGTCCACTAAAATTTTTCGATTATTTTTTTTCCTTCCATATACAACCATAATTCCACCACCGCCATATCCACGATTAGGCTTAAGCGCAAATGTGCTCGGCAAAGAAAACCAGTCGAAATTTTCCAATTCCTCGACTGTCCTAATTTTTGCAAGCAATTTTGGCACAGGAATACCACCCTTTTTAAGCATCCTCTTGCTTAAAATTTTGTCATCTGCCAATTTTTTTGCCTTTTTTCTATTGTATGGACGAATGTAATCAAGGTTGCGAGCATTCATTCCCAACAACTTTTTTCCATTCTTAAAAATTTCAAACATATTTTTTATAATAACCAAGAAACAAGCACCAATTTCCAAACAAATCACAAATTCAAACATACAATGACCAAAAAATACTTTGGATTTGGTTATTGATTATTGAAAATTATTTGTTTCTTGGAATTTGTTTCTTGGTTATTGAAAAATTTACTTTAAATTCTTCAGCACTTCCCTAAAACGAAAATATTCATTAAGTCTGAGTCCATCCCACTTTCCCAAGAAAATGTTAATTGGAATTGCAATTAAAATAAGCCACGGGAAAGCTACGATACCTTTTATCAAGGCTGGCCAACTTGCCAAATAATACCCAACAAGAGAAATTACCAATGTTTCCACGGCTAAAATGAGAGCTGCCTTATTTCCCTTTTCAATTTGCGCTGCCACAAATTTTTCCACAATCGTAATCATAATCAAAATTGGAAAAATTGAAACTGCAGCCAGACCAGTTCTTTGCATTGCGCCTCCGAAACTAAGCAAAAATAAAATTGAAAGTGCAATAATGCTAAGAGTAATAGCCACACGGGGCAAATACAAAATGCGAAGACCTTTCAATGCAAAGCGAAGTAGCATTCCAACCAAAATTACCACAATAAAAATAAGAACGCCGTAGCGAAGTTGTGGTACAGCCAAGAATGCAAATGTCACAATCGCAGGTGTATAAATACCAAAAGCCTTAATTCCGATTACCTGACGAAAAAAAGCGATCAACGTTACCACAATTGGCAACATTAAAAGCAAGATTACCGTGTCAAGCGGCACACCTTGCTGGATAAAGTATTTAATAAGAGGACTGATGTTTTCCATAATAAAATTTAAATCTAAAGGCTAAATTTTAAAGACTAATTCAAGTATAAATTCTAAATTACAAAATTTATACTTTTAACCTTAGATTTGATTTAGAAGTTAGTACTTAGACTTTAGACTTAATTCCACGCATTTTGCGGCTATTCAAATGACACAGTGCTATTGCAATTGCATCAGCGGTGTCATCTGGTTTGGGAATCTCTTTCAATTTCAAAATATTCTTTACCATCAGCTGTATTTGCTTCTTTTCTGCCCTACCATACCCAGTCAAAGCTTGCTTGACTTGCAGCGGTGTGTATTCAAATATGCTAACACAAAATCTCTCAAGTGTCAAGAGTATAGACCCCCTAGCTTGGCTTACTTTCATTACTGTTTTTACGTTCTTAAAAAAGAACAAATCTTCCACCGCAGCCTCATCAGGCTTATATTTTTCAATTATTTGTTCCAAGTCTTTCACAACCTCAAAAAGCCGCTCAGCTGTACTGTTTTTTGGCGAAGTTGTGATGTGACCATATGCAACAGATGTCACACATCCTTTCGTTTCATCCAAAATAGCCCACCCAACGATGGCAGTTCCTGGATCTATTCCCAAAACCCGTAGCGTTTTGACAGTATCTGGTATCTGGTATTTGGTATTTGGTATTTTCATTAAATAAATTTATTTAAAATTCCATTTTTTATCTATTTGTTTTAATTTTTGCATTTTATACTAAATACAAAATACTAAATACCATATACAACCCTAGGGGTTATCATAGATTTCCTGCACGTCGTCGTTCTCGTCTAATTTTTCTAAAAGTTTTTCGTAGTCAATTTTTGACTCAGGATCGAGCTGCGTTTTTTGAATCGGAGCATAGACAAGTTCGGCGCCTTCAACTGAAAGTCCGGCTTTGTCCAAATTTTCTTTAACTTTCTGCAAATCTTCTATTTTTGTATAAACAATCACAATATCATCTTCATACAAAGTGTCTTCTGCGCCAGCTTCAATGGCTGCCATTTCAACTTCATATGGATCCTTGTCGCCAACTGCAACCGCAATGTTGCCGACGAGTTTAAACATAAACTTCACGCCACCTTCAGAAGCAGGTTTGCCACCAGCTTTTGTCAAAATACTGCGAATCTCACTTCCGGTTCTATTTCTATTATCCGTAGCAGTCTTGATAAGCATTGCCACATTTCCAGGGCCATAACCTTCGTATACAATTTCTTCAATTTCAACTCCGTCTTTCAATTCTCCTGTACCTTTCTTGATGGCACGTTCAATTGTGTCTTTTGGCATATTTTCAAACCTTGCTCGATCAATTGCCATTTGCAATTTGAAATTCATCTCTGGTTTGCCACCACCTTCTTTGGCCGCAATCGTAATAAGACGCCCATATTTTGTAAAAACATTAGCCCTCTTGGCATCATTAACGCCTTTTCTTTGTTTTATTCCCGCCCAATGTGAATGTCCACTCATAATGTTCATGAAACATATAGCATAAAGCATGTAGCAAAATTCAAATTCACATATTAATGCCGCTCTTTATGTTACATGTTATATGTTACATGTTATATGGTTAAGTCTACCACCCTAAACCACTCATTTCAAGCCGCAACCTTTGACAATAACCCTTTTCCAAATTACGATGGACATATCAAACTTGTTATTAATATAAACTAAATACAAAGGGAGGTTCGCAATGTCTTTAAAATCATTTCTTTTGGGATTTTTAACACAAACGAGCTATGTCTGCAAAAGTGAACGTGGGGGTGAACGGTGTGGCAAAATTATTCTTGCCTACTTTAAACCCACCGAATGCCCTCGTTGCAAAGCTCCAAGCAGTTACCTTGAAGAATCTCCCACCAAGGTTCATCCTATAAAAAGAAGAAGTGTTTGAACTAAAAAATCTTATCCATTAGGCGCTGGAATCCTCCATCGCCTTTTTTATTTCTACGCTTTTTCATTTAACCTTAACCTCCGGTAGCAAATCCCAGATGAGTTGGAAAATGAGTTTCATTGTTTTGTGAATTTCTTCTCCTTCAATAATAAGTCCGATTTCTTCTTTGGCTGACATTAAGGCGACTTTTTGATGACCGTAAACATTAATTTCAATTGAAAAGGGATATTTTTTATGATCAATAACCTTGGTTATACGAAGTTGCTCCAAGTCCTTGGAAATAAAATTTTCTTTAAGCATTTCTGTCCCAGGAACAATACCTTTTGCCCAAATTCCATTCTTTTTTCTTTTTGCCAAATATTCCATCGCCCAATCCATCCCCAAAACTTTCATAATGTCATCAGAAGCAAACCCCAATATTTCTGTTTTATATTTCAAGGTGTCTTCATACACTTCTTTCAATCCTTCTTTTCCTTCATAAAATCTAATCTTTGGCTTTGCACCACGCACATTATGAATTGATTGCAATTGTGGCAAAATTTCCGAAAACAATCTTTCCTTGTTTTTCAAGTTTCTTTGAATCTTTTCCGGATCCTCTCCCACAAACAAACGCTTCTTTCCTTTGGAGGTTTCAGAAATCAAACCTTCTTTTTCCAAATCCATCAAAATGTCATAGCAAGTCGTCCTTTTGATGCCTGCTTTTTTCGAAATTTCAATCACACTCGAACTTCCCAACTCCAAAGCAGCCAGATACGCATCCGCCTTTTTCCCTTCCAGCCCCAATTGTTCCAATATTTGCCTTATATCCATACCTCTTAATGTGCCATCCTGAGCGAATCCGCCAGCAGGCGGAGAAGTCGAAGGATCCCGAACTAAATCTCGCTATCCGTAATTTTACGGGATTCTTCACTACGTTCAGAATGACGAATTTTAATATTGCTATATGCTTTATGTCTTATGCTATATGAAATTTGTCGACATTTATCGTCAACATATATAGTATACCATACTGACATTATTTGTCAATATTTGGCTTAATTTAAGCAATTTATTATTTTCTGCTCTCTGATGTTCTTGAATATTTGACGTTTATTATTGACATTTTACCATTTTTGGAATATCATACGTTGTTACGATGAATTACCAAGCAAGACATCACAACAAGTACTTTCAAAAAATTCACATGCAAAGGAGTTTACCCTCATGCAAGATCTCATTTACGAGTTTTTAAAAATTTCAGCTAAGAGAGCCTGTTTTTTTGTTTTACCTAGCGAGGAAGAAGGATCTGGATGCATAGAAGTATTTTCAGATTCCAAGACAGTAACTATAAAACCATTACAAATAATTCTGCAAACTAGCGAAGAGAACTCGGTGAGAAGTTACATACATCTCTTAGATGCTGGATTTGAAATTCTTCATCCAATTGTACTCCTAAACCTTTTGATGTTAAACCAAATGCCGAAGGAATGGCGTGATATGCACATAGATTTTATTGGTGCGTGGTTTTACAGGCCAAAATATGGTCTTCTGACTATATCAGTAGATTGGTTTATGAATGATTGGGTCATTCATTATGACAGGTTGAGCGACGATAGAAAAAATAGAGTGGTGGCAACTGCGACACTAACTAATTAATTTATGGCAAGGGAAAGAATCTTTTCCCTTGCCTCTCTCATTGAGCCCATCATTGTGGTGGATTCATAGGAGAAAAAGTTATTTTACAACAAAATATATAAAAGGAGATTGCTATGAAAATCTATAACGTACTAACACAAGTTGTCATTAGACAATTAGATGAAAAATCAGAAAAGTATTCGGAATGGGAGAGTTGTTTTATCCATATTCCAATACCTTTCATTCCTTATTTACTAGAAGGAAGGCATATGCATCTTTATCTTTGTGATTCCAGTGGCAAAGAAATTGAATTGCCTTTCACTCCGGAAGAAGTGAGCTGGACATCTAATGGTACTAAAGAGGGACTATGGAGTATGTATATGACTATGGATGTGCGCACTTATAAAGATGAGTGTAAATACCTTATAGGACTATTCAAAAATGATACCAGATATAAGAAAATTGCCTAACCATATAAAAAATTCGGGGCGTGTACTTCCTTTTGTGCATTTAACAATTCATCGACCATCGCAAACTTGCGATGGTCTTTTTTTATTTCTTTACATTATAAAGTAGCATGGTAAAAGAAGTTTAGAAGATTATTTAATTGCAAATTTAGGCCTGAAAAAATATTTTTCAAAAACACACTTGCGTAATGTTCTTTTTCTTGAATTTGCGGAGTGAAAAAATATATTCCATCAACTTCCCGCACAGTTCCAGAGCCAAGAACCCGAGGAGTGGTTTTCAATAATTCAATTTCTACATCCTCACCACCACTTACTAATAATTTATTTTCCTCCAAAGCTTTCTTCAAATTCCCCTTCTCCCCTTGGGAGAAGGTGCCCATGTAATCATGGGCGGATGAGGGCGCATTGTTTTGATTATTTGAATTTGTATCTTGATTATTATTTGTCTCTTGTTGCTTGGTTATTGTTTCTTGTCTGCCAGCTGTCGGATTGTTTGTATCTTGCCCGCCTCGCGTCGACCCGCTTCGACTTGATGAATTATCTTGTTGAATCGAGGCGAGCGAGCGATCGTCTTCTCGAGTCGAGGCGGGTTTTTTGATTATTGTATCTTGCTTGGGCTTCGCCCAAGCCCATCCTCCTTTAACTTTTTGATATACTTCTCCATCCGCAATAGATTTATTGGGATATTTGTATTTCACTTCGTGCGCAACTTTTCCGTCGGGATATCTGAGTTGAATTTTAGACTTGGTGTTGTTAAGTGTGAAACTTGAAACAACACTGGTAATTTCCTTGGATTTATTTTTCTTAATGATTACATCCTCCCTGATTGGATGATTGATAAAATCTTTCCAGCCAGTTGCGATGCTCCAACCATTTAAGTTAATTTTATTTTTTGATTTGTTTTGCACAGTAATATGTTCAACTCCTGTGTCAGCGCCAGCAGGATTTGCATTTATAGCAATGATTTTTACTTCCAGATGTGGAAATTTTTTAACTTCCACAACAAAATTTTGCAAAACATCTTCACTGCCATCAGACAATTTCACTGAGCCATTATATGTTCCAACATTTTCATATTTGTGTCTGGTTTTTGCCAAAGAACTCTTGTGTCCATCTCCAAAATCCCAACTTATTTTTATTTTATCGCCATCTCTGTCACCGCTTGAGACAGAAAAATCAGCATAAACATTAACAAAAACGTCTTCATCGATTTTTATTTTTCCATACGGCTGACTGTTAAAAACATTTTTCTTTCCTTCAGTCAAAAATTGACTCCAAGACCAGGCGCTTCCATTAAAATTATACGAACGTCCTTTTTTCGCGCTGCCTTCATAACTAACACTAGCAACAGGAACCGCATCAGTAGGGTTATATAGCCCAAGAAATTCTCCTTGTGTGTCATTAAGCGCCAATGTGCATTTTTTCTCAGCATTATTTTTTATAACCAAAAATTTTGAGATTACGGGATCAATAATTTCACCAGTCAAAGCGCAATTTTTTCCTGCTCTGTCTTTCAAATACCAACCTTCCAAATTTTCAATCTTATCACTTGAACTATACAGTTCCACAAATTCTTCCAGCCCAGAGTTTTTCAAAGGAGCAGGAAAAATTTCATTGATAATTATTTTATCTGAATATATTTCTGGTGTATCAATAATTTCATCCTCTTCATCCTCTTCTTCCTCATCTTCTTTTTTATTTTCTCTATTTGGAGTTTTTTCCATCCAATCCCAATCAGTTCCATTAAAACTGTACGAGTTACTTTTATTAGAACTTTTAATATATTCTTTTCTTTGAACTTCCAAATTATCTGCGTCGTATAATTTTACTAAATCTCCATCATCATTAAGGTATAAGTTCCCGCTGATAATCGCATATCCACCAGCTGTTATTTCAACATTTTCAAAATATTTTCGATGCTTATTACTATCGGCGCTACCTAACTCATCAGAAATGCTCCACTTATTCAAGCTACACTTTTTAATACCTGTGTTATAAAGCTCAACAAACTCCTCAGTAAAAGGAAAGATTTCTGATAAAATAACTTCATTTTTACATACCAGCACCACATCTTCCTGCCCTACAACCATTGCAGAAGGAACAAAAAGCACCACGAAGAGTAGCACTAATAGTGTTTTTATCCCCACACTTATTTTGGTTTTATTAAAAATTATAAAAAATAAACTTATTATAATTGATAAACAAAATAAAAAAACATCACACATAAGTGTGGGGGTGATTTTGAATGATTTTTTAATCCGTAACTGAAAAAAGTCACGGACTTTATGCTTGCCCTGTGAAATAATTTTGCTTTTGGCAAAATTCCTGGCACACAGGATTTCACAGGGTGAATGTTTTTGTTTCACCCGAATTTTGCCCCCCATCTTGAACAATAAAAACTATTCTTCTAATTTTTCCTTTAACATTTCTCCAAAATTTTCTGTTTTCTTGGTTTCAGCTTTTTTCTGGAGCTCCATAATAATATTTTTCACGTGATATGGATCTGACACTGTACGAAAAACAAATTCACTTTCTTCTCCAGCGGTTTGCACTCTTACATCACCATAATTGATAACTGTTGGCAAAAATCCAACCACTTCAGTAGTAATATCTTGAATTTTTGCAAATCTAAGCTCACTAACACTGCGAGTGAACATCCCTTTTTGCTCAATATTTATAATTCTTTCAGTTGTGATGATCCAAATGTCAAAATAATAATCCACCCAAATCAAAAAAGAATAGATCCAAAGAGCCAGGACAAAAAAGTTTTCCATAAACGCAACTACTGGCTTATATTGCCCCTTAAACATTTCTGGAAAAAATACTGGCGCCCAGGAAAGACCAGCCATAAAAATTCCACCAATTAAAAACACGAGAAAAAATTGCTGCAATAAATAAAACCAATTGCGATGAAGAACTTTCACGATAGACTCCGTGCCATTAAGATCTTTGAAATGATATTTTGAAAATCCATCCATAAAAAGTTTTCTTTTTTGGAATAATTATTTATTAAATGATCCCAGCAAAAAGCTGCTTTAAATTAATAGCAGTGAACAGCACAAAATTAGTAAACAAAAGCACGCCAACCACTGGCACAAATATTACAAGCATTAGCAATCGTGAAAGAAAAGAGTATGAATAAAAAACAATATGAAAAATAATAAAAATGCTCATCAAGAACATCGTGAAGAAAACGAGATAATACAAAATTTGAAAAATTGGAACTAGCATTTCTTTTAAATCATAATAAACTTCTGAAGAATAAAATTTTTAAAAAATACTTTTTGATTGAGTAAGCCTTTATTTTTTCTACAATTTTCCTGTGATTGTGTCGATTGAGGGAAAATTTTAGATAAAAAATAAAGAGCGTCGAGAGGATTTTTTCAAAAATTTTAATTCTGAAGATGTTTATCTATTTTTTTATTTTTATTTCTTATTTTTATTATACCACAAAAAAGTCTAAACCAATTTTCTTTGGCTGTCTTCTGGCATATCAATTCCCATATGAGCATAACCGTGCTCGGTTACCATTCTTCCGCGCGGAGTTCTTGTCAAAAAGCCTAATTGAATTAAAAATGGTTCGTACACATCTTCAATTGTTTCAACTTCTTCCGAAGTGGCAGCAGCAATAGTGGAAATTCCAACTGGTCCGCCATTAAATTTTTTGATAATGGTTTCCAAAATGAAACGATCTGTCGGTTCAAGCCCAAGCTGATCGACATCCATCATATCAAGCGCCTTCCTGGCAATTGCACTATCAATTGTCTGGTGGTCATTGATTTGAGCATAATCCCTAACACGCTTAATAATTCTGTTTCCGACGCGAGGAGTTTTTCTGCTTGAAACCGCAATTTCTTTTGCTCCACTGTCCTCAAGCGGTATCCCCAGAATTTTACCAGAGCGATGAATGATGCTTTTCATCTCGTCTTCATTATAAAATTCCAAACGATGAATTGCACCGAAACGATTTCGCAGCGGATTAGAAAGTGCTCCTAATCTTGTCGTAGCTCCAATAAGCGTGAATTTGGGCAAATCAAGTTGCAGTGTTCGAGCCGATGGCCCTTTTCCAATAATCACATCCAACTTATAATCTTCCATGGCAGGATACAAAACTTCTTCAATCAATTTGTTGAGCCTGTGAATTTCATCAATAAAAAGCACGTCGCCATCTTGCAGGTTGGTCAAAATTGAGCCAAGATCACCCACTCTTTCGATTGCAGGACCAGAAGTCACTTTAATATTAACACCCATCTCGTTTGCAATAATATGCGCCAAGGTTGTTTTTCCAAGCCCGGCTGGACCATACAAAAGCACGTGTTCGATTGATTCTCCTCGTTTTTTGGCAGCATCAATAAACATCTGCAAATTTTTGCGGATTTTTTGTTGGCCGACATATTCACTCAGACGCTGTGGTCTTAGTGTTACATCCAAAACAACGTCATCTTCTTGTTCTTCTGAGGTGGTAATCATTTCATGGAGCATGAAACATAAATCATGGAACAAAAATTCCACAAAATGTTCCTAAAAAATTCATTCTAAACCTTTTCATATATGTTAAGCCAAATTTATCAAAAAAGCTAGTGATATTAAAATGGAAAAACTGAAACAAATGGACCATTTCGGCGTATTATCTATTGCAAGCAGTAATGAGGCTTTTATTTTTTGTGCATTTATAAATATTTTGGCTTTTTTAGCTGTTTTGTGCCATATTTCTGTTTGTTTTCTAGTATCACTTGACCCCGTTAGAAATTTCAAAAGTAAAAACAATAATTTGTTGATTTAGAGCCACAAAATGTAAACTTTGGATTGATAATACTGGTGAAATTTCTAACGGGGTTGACAAGAAAACAAAGCTGTGCTAAGCTGAACAATCAAGTGAGAAAGTATTATTGTTTTCATTAACCTGTAGACAGTTGGTGACTTCTATCTTTTGTCATCAATATCGGTTGCTTTTTTGTCCAGATCTGGGTAGGGCGGTTTCGGCGGCCCTGCACCTCGACACTGCAACTTCCCCGGGGGATCTATCTCCCGGGATATGTCTACAGATTAATGAACACAAGTTGCACTTGTTACCGAAAAAAACCTTCAAGCTTAGCGCTAGAAGGTTTTTTTGTTGTTTATTTTTTGCATTTGTATTTTCTAGAACCTAGTACCTAAAACCTAAAACCTATTTAAATGACTCTCTCCACCTCCTCCAAACTTGTTTCTCCTTCGAGAACTTTAAGCATTCCGTCTTGCTCCATTGAGATCATCCCATTTTCCATTGCTTTGTCGCGAATTTGGGAAGATGAGGCGCTTTGAGTGATAAGCTCTTCGATGTCGCGATCAACCACCAACACTTCGCTGATTGTGGTTCGGCCTTTGTATCCGATATTATTACATTTGTCGCAACCCTTGGCTTCAAAAACTTTTTCTATATTTGGAACTTCAATGCCAGATTTTTCAGAAACGTTTCCTAATATTTTTTTCATTTTTGAAATTTCGCCTATAGTCAAATGTCTCTCGGTTTTGCAATCACAGAGCTTGCGCACAAGTCTTTGCGCCATCAGAGCGTTAACAGCTGTTGCAAGATCATCTGAGCGCACTCCCATATTGACCAAGCGCTGAACTCCGCCTGCTGCATCGTTTGTATGAAGCGTTGAAAGAATTGAATGTCCTGTTAGAGCTGCTTGAATGGCAATGTTGGCTGTTTCTTCATCGCGAATTTCGCCAATCATCATAATGTCAGGATTTTGACGAAGAAGTGCTCGCAGCGCTGTTGGAAAAGTGTATCCTTCTTTATCATCAACAGAGGTCTGCAAAATTCCATCCAACTGATATTCAATCGGATCTTCAACTGTAATAATTTTCACTTCAGGATTATTAAGAACTTTCAGTGCACTATACAAAGTTGTGGTTTTTCCGCTTCCCGTTGGTCCAGTTGTCAAAAAGACACCATTTGGCTTTTTAATTTCACTAATAATTTTTTCCAAATTTTGTTTCCTGATTCCCAATTTTTCCAAATCAAGAGCAATTGATGATTTGTTCAAAAGCCTCATCACCACAGTTTCGCCATAGCCGCCCAAGATTATCGAAACACGCACATCAACTTTCGTGTCTGTGATATTTCCAAATGGTTTGTCCAAAGAAATTGAAAAACGAGAATCCATAACACCGCCGCGCACTTCCGTTGAAAAACCACTCAAAAATTTGATGCTGCCCAATAAGCTTGGATATTCATTAAGCGGAATTTCTGCAATTGTTTGAAGGATTCCATCCATACGATAACGAATTTTCACACTTTTTTCTTCCGGTTCAATGTGAATATCCCCCACATTTAAAAGTAAGCTGCTAGCAAAAATATATTTGGCAGAGCTTTTTTGATTTGATTTTTCAATTAAATTTTTGAGCGATTCCACCGGCTCCAAATTTTGTGAAACCAAAAGCATATCCTCCTCGGTAATATCAATTGCTCGCGACATCGATTGTGACATCAATTTTTCATATATTTCCTCCAAAAACTCCGTTTGTCCTGTTGCGCGCCAAACTTCCTCCATTGAAGTTAATCCTTCAATAGCTTTTAAAATACCGTCTTGCGCCATCGTGATCATCCCATCTTCCAACGCAGTTTGGGCAATTTCTCGTTCTCCGCCCATTTCCAAAATCAATTTTTCGATGTTTTCACTAATAGTAAGAACTTCAAAAATTCCAATTCGCCCCTTAAATCCAAGTCCGTGACATTTGTCGCAACCAACTGGACGATACAATTTTTCAATAGTCTTAGGAATTTCAAGTTTTGCCTTAGGAGAAATAATCGACAAGATTTTTTTAACACTGTCAGAAGTTTCTCGCGCTGGAACATATTCCTCTTTGCAATGTTGGCAAAGTTTTCGCACAAGACGTTGTGCAATAAAACAATTTACTGATGGTGCTATCAAATTTGGTTTAACACCAAGTTCAATAAAACGCGGAATGGAAGCAGGTGCATTATTGGTGTGCAGTGTGGAAAGCACAAGATGTCCTGTAAGCGCAGCATTAACTGAAATGTCTGCCGTTTCATCATCGCGAATTTCGCCAACCAAAATAACATCAGGATCTTGACGCACCACTGCGCGAAGGCCTTCTGCAAATGTATAATTGCGATCCTTGGCAACTTGTGTTTGAGAAATGTTTTTTACTTCATATTCAATCGGATCTTCAATCGTAATAATCTTAACACCAGCAACATTAAGCTTGTTTACCAAGGCATACAGCGTGGTTGTTTTTCCTGAGCCAGTCGGCCCAGTTGTTAAAATCATTCCGTGAGGTTTGGCAATTTCTCTTTGCACATTTTCATATGCCAAGCCACGCAAACCCAAATCCTCAACCGAGAGCAAAATATCAGCTTGACTTAAAAGCCTCATTACCACTGATTCTCCGTGACTTCCAGGAATAATATTCGTCCTGACATTTATTTTTCCATTTTCCATATCAATGGAAAAATGACCATCTTGTGCAATGTCACGAATGTTTATTTTCATTTTCCCCATCATCTTGATGCGAGACAAAATGAAATGATATGTGTCATTTGGAAATCTTCCAACATCTTGCAAAATTCCATCAATACGAAAACGCATTCTAACCTCTTCTTCTTGCGGTTCAAAGTGAATATCACTGGCTTTCATTTTCACGGCGCCAGCCATAATGATTGAAATGATTTGAGTGGTTGGAATTTCACGAATACGCTTTTTCAAATCAAGCATACTGCCAAATTCTTTCTCAAATTTTTCCAAATCCTCGCCACTAAGAGTGATTTGCATCGCCTCCAAATTTTCCAAAAGCGGAATGTCGGCATATCTCTTCCAAATTTTTTCCAGAGAAGCATTTGAAATCACATACAAATGAATCGTCCAACCATTTTCATTTTTAAGGCTTTCAATTTGATCGAGAGTTTTTTTGTTTGCTGGATCAACAAGACCCATTCGTAATTCCTTGCCAGCTTTTTGAAACACGCAAATTTGAAATTCGCGCGATTGTTCCTCACTGATTGTGCGCATATCCTCCGCACCAACAGGAAAAATATTCAAATCAACATAGGAAAGATCATATTCGCTCGCCAACTGTGCTGCTCGTTCTTCTTCAGACTCTCCTCGCATATGTTGAAGAAGCTTGCCCGCCTGCTCATCCTTGTCAGTATTGTGAATCAATTGTTTATGCGAAACTTTTACCATACTAGGTCATATAACATGAAACATATAGTATGTAACATGAATACAAAAAATTTGTTTTTGTTTTTTAAATCGATAATTTATTAATCTTATTATACCCCAAAAATGCTTTCCGAGCAAAAGAAAAACGACCAGTAAGAACTGCTCGCTTAGTTATTATCAAAAATTTCATTTTTATAAAACCAACCCTGTGCGGAGTTTTTCGACGATGTGTTGTCCTGCTTCGGTGGTGTCTCCTGATTGAAGTGAAAATTCGCAAACATCTCCGATTGCTTTGGCTTCAAGAATTTCGGCAACTTTTTTCAGCTGATCACTATTAATACATTTAATCACACCGCGCACTTGCCCTGGTGTTTCATTATAAAGCACCATAAAAATTTTGCCGGCAGAATAATTTTCTTTAATTTTATCCAAAATAAAAGGCACATCACTTGGTTTTGAGCGGCTCTGCACAAAATCCTCCAAAAACACGGGTGCCCAAGCCAATGAAATTTCATCTTCCCAATACAATCGTGCCATCACACGACCCCAAAGCTTCAAAAGATGAAGCGGCTGTGTCTTATAAAGATATCGAATAATTTTTTGTTGATCAGCTCCCTTTGTCATTAGCATCGCACCAATTTGCAATGACTTTGGCGAAGTGTTTTTCTTTTGAAAACTGTTAGTTGCATCAATAATTCCAGTGAGCAAACTTTCCGCCATCGTTTCATCAATACTTTTTTCATTTATTTTAGAAAACAAATCAGCCACCACTTCAGATGTTGAAGATGCAGTAATATCAACAATGTTTACTTGTCCAAAATTATCATTCTCTGTGTGATGATCAATATTAACAACAGGAACTTCATAAAAAATATCGGGATTTTCTTCGTACACTTTTCCAAGTGATTCTTTGTCGGGACTGCCAAGAACGATTACTAAATCATATTTAAACTTTGCAGGAATAAAAGAAAAATCACGAGGATCAATTGAGCCCTTTTCCGGAGTAATAAAAATGCGCAATTCATCTTCAACTCTTTCCGTGCGCACATTGGTAATTTTGTTAAACTTTGTGTTAAATGCCAACACAAAATCTCTTGCGCCCGCCAATGAATCCATCAAATCTTCCGGCTTTGTCAAAAATGAAAAACGCTGCAAATAATTTTCATCACTTGGAACGACAACTGTTGCTTCGATATTATTTTTTTTCAAAAAGAAATATGTTGCCCACGCACTGCCAACCGCGTCGCCAGAAAAATCCTGCGCCATAAAAATAAGCGTATGCTTGGTATTTTTCAAAACATTATCAAATTGTTGCGCAAGATCTAAACTCATATCGTTTCAGGTTTTAGGTTCCAGGTTTTAGGTTTTAGGTTTTAGTCTTATTAAGTTTTTACTTTATGAACTTTACAACTTTTAACTTTACAACTTTTAACTGTTTAGCTAAGTAATATAAAGTAGCAGGCATTTTGAGTAATGTCAATAAAATGCTTGACAATAAGCCACTTTGGGTGTATAATTATCTATTACGGTTGAAGTTCTTTCCAACAAAAAACTACAAGAAGCAGGTTATTTTTTCTGGCGCAAAGACGCCGAAAGGGGTGGACCATGAAAAGGAAATTAATTTTTCTAACAATCATTGTTATGTTTACCTGCTCTGGATGTGGAACAATGGCCGGAGCGCTAATTGGGGCAGCTGTGGGTGGACGTGGTGGTGCTGGCAAGGGAGCGTTGATAGGGGCAGCAGTAGACGTGCTTTCTCTAGGGCAACAACCTATTTATCAAAATTATAATTACAGCCCAGGACCAACATACTACGAACCTTTCTACCGAGCACCAGTTTGTTATTCAAGGCCCTGGTGTGATGTATGGGGCTGTAGAATGATAACGCTCTGCCAATAATCAGAAGGGCAGCTCGACATTCGTCGACCTGCCCTCTATTTTTGCTTTTTTCTTTACTAATCTAAATTTTTGCTCTATGTTTTATGTTATATGTTGTATGAATACATAACACAATCATCACTTCAAACTAAAAAACTCGGCTCATTATTAGCTGAGGAACTTCGCGGTGGTGAAATCATTTGCCTTTCGGGAGATCTTGGAGCAGGCAAAACAACTTTTACTCAAGGATTATTAAAAGGTTTGAAAATTAAAGGGCCATACACAAGCCCTACTTTTTCTATAATGAAACATTATGTTAATAGAGCACGTAACATAAAACATGGAACAAAAAAAATGCTGCTCCATGATCCATGCTCCATGATCCATGACATTTACCATATCGATGCTTATAGAATAACTTCCAAAGATTTGCTTGAGCTTGGCTTTGGAGATTTTGCTGGCAAGAAAAATTCCATCACTATCATTGAATGGCCAGAGAAAGTAAAGAAACTAATTCCTACCAATGCGCTATGGATTAATTTCCAGTGGCTCAGTGAGAAAGAAAGAACAATAACCATCTCAACAAAAAAAGAGCGCTAAGCTCTTTTTTAGTATTTAGTATTTGGTATTTAGTATTTGCATTTTTGTTGTTGGTTGTAAGTTGAAGGTTGTTAGTTTTTAGTTGACTTCAATATCAATATGCCGCACTTCTGGTATTTCAGATTTAATCTTTTCCTCCACATCGTCAATCAGGGTTCCAATCATACGCGGCACACGATCAGCATAATCAACACAAAAGCGTAGGAATTCATTATACTCTCCATCAATTTTTTCAAATTCAGTTTTAAGTGCGTTTTCACGATACATCTTACGCATCAAAGCTGACCCGTTTATTTCCACTTCACACTTCACACGATATTTTCCGATATCAATAATAACCGACTTGAAATCCAAAACTTTTTCAATTGCAGGATCAGCTTCCAAAATTTCAATGACTCTTTCTTCAACTTCTTTTGGAATAGATTTTCGAATCAAAAATCCACGATTAATATTTATCAAAACTATTGCCATCGCGCCCAACATTATTGCAATTATAATTGAGCCTATGGAATCCCAATATGTGTTGCCAGTATATTTTGTTAACAAAATACTAAAAAATGCAACGCTGACACCAAGCACTGCGGTGAAATCTTCCAGCAAAACTGCAATTGTTGCTGGATCTCCATATTTAAAAATATTAGTCCATTTTCCATTTTTCTTATGAGCACGCAATTCGCGATATGCAATAAGAAATGTTCCGGCTTCAATTACAAAAGAAATTGCCAAAATCACAAAAGCAATCGAACTGATATGCATTTGTTCTTTGTGCAAAAAACCCATTAAGCCATGATACAAAGTGATACCTGCGCCCAAAAAGAAAATACTGCAAGCACTTATCAGCGCCCAAAAAAATCTCTCGTTACCATAACCATAATGGAAGCCCTTGTCAGAAGGTTTCTGTGAGCGCTTGATTCCAATCATCAACAAAATTTGATTGAAGACATCAGCCACACTATGAATTGCTTCCGAAAAAAGCGCGCCCGAACCCGTCATAAAAAAACCAATCCACTTTAAGACCATAATAAAAACATTTCCAGTCAATGCTGCAAATACCGGCAAAAATCCATGTGAGTTTTCTGTATTCATAAATGTTATTATACCATTATCCAGATGGCTTGACAAGAATTCAAAACCGTGCTATATTTCAAGTCCTCTTTAACAACAATATATTCTAATTTCTCTCACAAAAAAATACTACCAGAAAGGAGTTTTCTAATGAACCCCCCGGTCGTACCACAAAAAACTGACGAACCGAAAAACATGGACGAGTTAGTTTTTAGGCTTTTATGCCAGCAGGGTGGCAAAGACTATGCATTAAGCATAATGCGCATAGTCAATGGAATACGCAGAGCAAGGGAGATGAAGAGCATGCAAAGTTAAACAAACTTTGCTATATATTCAAACACCTTATCTTGTAAAGCCTTCTTCTCGAATCCGTTCGAGCGAAGGCTTTTTTTATCTTCATATAATTGATCAAACAATCTTTGATAATAATCCATCTTTTTTGTCGCATAACCGTCTTCTCCATTATTTATTATAGAAGAACCATAATAAACATCTGCTTGCGTCAAAAGCTCCTTAATAAACATTGACTGACCTTCGTGTTTTTCCAATATTTCCATTCCAGTATTTTTTTGTTTTGCGAGGCTCTCACAAAGCATGTTCAGTGTTTCTTTATCAATTCCAGCAAAAAAAACAGGAACATCATCTATTTTACCCTTAGTATCATCTATTTTTGATTTAAAATATTTAACACTAAAAAATTTTCCGCTTTTAACAGCATCCAAACATTTTGATTTCTTTTTGTTAAGCGTGTCGTAATTAATAGCAGTTGTAAGATCCACACCAATTCTCGTAACTGATCCGTCGGCATTTGAAAATTCCAACACCACATCGCAGTGCGCACCACTAGCGATTTTGTCATCAAATTCACTCAATTGAACAACCTTAACACCTTCACCAAACCAATTATACTTTTCAACCAAATCAGTAAACATATTTTCCAATACAACACTCTCCTTAGTTGGCTCCTTATAGTCTTTTCCCTTTTTAATATACTCAACCCTTTCTCTATCTTTTTTTATTTCTTCCACAGGATAAACATCGCCAAATTCCTCCATATTAAGCTTTTCATCTCTCTTAAGGTACATATCAAAAATTCCTTCGGCCGTTGCAATACTCGTTCTTCTTATTTTTTCTTCAGTTGTTACTGCCCTTGATGCTCCCATTATTGGTTCCTCTTTTTTTATAGCAGGATTTTCAACTGGATTGGGCGCACTATTTTCAAAAATATTCATATTTTATCGCTTAATTATTGTTTATTCATTATATCACGCTGTTTTTATATACACAAAAATGAAAAAGGACTCATATTTATGGTCCTTTTTTCGAGGTTATCTTAACCTCCTTTGCTTTTATTTCATGGCGCATCATTGATGCGGCAAGTCTGATTTTTGTTTTTTCGTCAGAAAATCAGAAAACATCTTGAAAATCATTACTTCCCAGCTTTAGCCTGATTGGCTTCTGCTTGAGAAAAATAGACGATTCCATCGACGATGTAATATTGTTTTGCCACTGTGCATCACCCCCTTTCTTGAACATATCAGAAAGGGCGACAACGAAATCAGGGCGACTGCATCCGACAAAATACTACCTAGCACAATTATGCGCCAACGTTGATTTTTGTCAATAAAAAAGAGCACATACAACCACGTATGCGCTCAATAACCAACATCACATTATAATCCTCTCTCCTCGGAGAATTTTTACTATCTCTCGAGGATCTGTAACGTTTTTCAAGTTTTCCCCGGCCTTACGACCAGGGAAGTCCATGGCGATTGTCGGGGGCGATACACCCCTCCAATATGACGCCACCATGGACTTACCACTGACACCTACCACGCATGATTGCGTGGTAGAAAATATCTCAAAAATCGTTTTCATTTTTGATCTCCTTTTGCCTGCCTGTGATTCCTCATCAGGACTTACAGCATCTATTGAAGTTTAACTACCCACCAATATTTTCATAAAAAATATAAAGGGTAGTCAAACTGCGGAGAAAATTTTTTCAAAGAACAAAACTTTCTATCTGAATCCACATTTTTCAAAATATGAATTCAGAAAAAAGTGGGAGCGAGCGACCAAGCAACGCTCCCAATTAACCTACAAACCTTTTTGCTTTTGTCTGGGTTCTCCTTGCAGCGGTTTCTATTTCCGCACCAGACACCATTACTCACACAAGAGATTGTGTAAGACTACATTTACTTCCAGCACCAGTTCGTTTCCGAAGCTGGCGCATTACAACGGTCGCCAGCAAAATGCATCAGCATTTTTTTACTGGCGCCATAGGAGATGTACGTAATTTTTTCATTACAACCGCTCCTATCAATTGTAATGGTGAAGTTGGCGGCGCTCTGTCCACTATCGCTCATGGAAAGAACATATTCCCCGAGAATGCGAGCATTCTCATCAGTGAGAACCGCTTTAGCAGCCTCATCGAAGTGCTGTACTTTCTGAGCTAGGTGGGCAATGGCACCCATTACCTCAGCGTGTACCCACTGTCGCGGGTACTGAAGCTGGTGATTGAAATGTTCCACCAGATTCATTTTTACCTCCTCCTTTTTGGAAAAGGAAGTGAGGGCGAGGTGCTGCGCCGCGATGACAACCACGGCGTAGCTTTTTTCGGGAAAGATCTTTGCCAGCTCTTCCTCAGCAACCTTCTGATACTCTTCCGACGGCGCCCAACCGCCAGAGAAGCTGCCCGAGAAGTATTTCTCCGGTTGCCCGGAAAAAATAATAGCGGCCGCCTTCGTTGCATCCCAGCCGTTTCCAGCCGGGAGATTCTTTTCTTCTTTGAGGTTCCAGATCTTGGCCTCAAAGTTTTTCTTAATCTCGTTATATTCTTCTATTGCTAGATTTCCCTCAAAAGAACCATAGGTTCCCTCAACGGAAATGATCTGCACTTCCCCTTTCAGTGCGAAAGGAAGGAGTTCCTGGCACTGGAAACCATTGAGAGCGCCATCGTACTGCACTGTGGCATTCTCGGAAGATGACGGGTTCATAATCGCGTACTTGAACCCACTCCATGCGGTAATCCACATGGTGCCGTCTTCCGACAAGGTTGCGGAAGAATTGAAATCCTCCTCAAACCCTATCCCTTCCTGCCCGATTGCTTCCTGAAAACAGGAGGCTAATTGGATTCCAGAAACACCTGCTAATGTGAAATTGATTTTCATTGTAAGCTCCTTTGCCTACCTGTTCCGCTTAGCGGAATCAGGATTTATGGCATCTTTGTGTGAAGTTTGACTGCTCAATAAAATTTTCATTCAATAAAAATTCAAAGAGCAGCCAAACTTCTTTTCATCATTCACATATTTATGTGAAAGTGATTTTCAAACTATTCAGTTTTTAAAGATCAACATTCTTTCCTGTCTCTCAAAAAGAAAGAAATGTTCCCGTGGATTTTTCATTTCGCCATTTGGCTAATAAAAAAATTTCCTCCACAACTGCGTAAATGATAGGCAGATACTTTTTTGGATGAGAGAGACTTTATCCAAGAGCAAAGCATTTGCCGAAAAATCATTTACACAGTCGTAAAGAAAATTTGGGTTGGCGAAGGATTTCTCTCTCAGAACCCTTCGCCTATTGTTTCATATAATTTTGTATAATGTACTTGTCCTTTCGAATGTTATCGTAAGGAGTGTAGTAGAAGCGTTCCTATCTTTTTTGAGAAGATTCTCTCGGGAACACTTCTACCTTCACTCATTGCGAAGATGTAGAAACGTAACGAACCTTACCGTAGGACTGTCTCCCTCTCTTTTTAGTCCTACAACTTGGTTACTGTTTGCTAGGATCTGGTTAGTGATCCCCCTTGCCTACTTAGAGTGAATGTCGCGTTGCGACTTCGGCAGTTGTACATCTTTTAATTGACTAAAGGTACTTGTTAAGTGAGTCCCGTTTGGGTAATTCATCTTAACAAGCAAGTATACACCCAAATAGACTAATTGTCAATACTAACAGTGTCATAATATTCAATTTGTACATAATATGGCTTACATAATTGCAGTATTTGGCTTATTATTGCAAGCATAGTGTCATATTGTATATTGACAATTATCATTCAATCTGCTATACTTAGAGTATGAAAACATCAAATACATCTAAAAAATCAATACTTTCAAAGGCGGGACTTACTGGAACGCAGTCAGAAACATTCGCCTATCTGCTTGAACATGGGGAAGAAAAAGCCTCTATTGTAGCTAAAGGAGCCAAAATGCCACGCGGAGTGGCCTATAAAGCACTCGAGGAGCTTTTAGAGCTTGGCTTGGTGGAAAAAATCGAAAAAGGTGGCAAGATAGCCACTTTTCGCCCAGTTCATCCGTCTATTTTGGAAAAATTCTTTGAAAACAAGGAGAAACAAGCCAAAAAAGACAAAGAACAGTTTTTTGCCTCTTTGCCTGATCTAGTTTCACTATATAACCTTTCAACTCAGCGCCCAGGTGTCACCTATTTTGAGGGAGATGAGGGAATTGAGCGAATTTTGGAAGATGGGCTGACATCCAACACTGACATTTATATGTATGGCGATGTGGAAACTTCCATGAAACATGCAACTGAACTTAATGAGCGTTATGGAGAAAAAAGAAAGAAGGCTGGCATCAAAAAAAAGACAATTGTGCCAGACACACCATTTGCGAGAAAATATCTTAAAAACTATAACACTGAAATAACAGAGGTGCGCTTTATCCCTAAAGAATTCTTTCCCTTTGCTACAGCTTCAACGCTTGAGATTTATGACGGAAAACTTTCGTACCTCACCGTTGATGAAAAAACAAAAATCGGCGTGCTACTGCACGACCGAAATATCTTCATGCTTCATAAACAACTTTTTGAATTCACTTGGAGCCATGCAAAAACATTTGACCAACTAGAAAAATTGTCATCCTGAATTTATTTCAGGATCTAGAGTTTTTGCTCAAATGTTGCAAACATTTTTTGCCTTCCTTGTTTGCCTGCAGAAATCTGGTAATTACATAGCCATACTCTTTCATTAATTTTTCAGAAAGCTTTAAAAACCTTTCTGTTTCCTGCTCTTTATCAAATAATGCAATAAACGATTGTCTGTTTTTAAGTGTTTCTGAACGAGATTTATTGCCTGATTTTATTTCAAGCTGTTGTTTATTATATGCTAACGCAATATCTTCTGGACGATAACGCACCCTATATTCGTAAGCTTTATTTTTCTCATCATCACGAACAATATTAACCTCTTCCAATGTTTTGCCTTCAATTTCTGTATACAAGATTTCATCAATAATAAATCCCTCGTCTTCAATATATTTGCTGCAGATTACTTTTTTCGGATCAGTAATTGCGTGCACAGGTTTTTCCTGAGCCTTTTTATCAAGAGATTCGCGCATCATCACTTCTCCAATTGCACTTCCGCGATAATCCGGATCAACATTGAATGAACCGGCATAAAAATGATCGCCTTCATCATCAAATCTACAGAACGCAACAATTTCGCCATTATGCCTGAGAATATAAAATTGCGAGTTTTCTTTTTGCAACCCTTCTTGCAAACTTTCAATCACAAGTTTTTGCATCTCAACGTTTGTTGCATAATTTTTTTGTGCAATTGAAACCATTTGAGAAATATCCTTCTCGTTTTCAATGCCTTTACCTGTAGATGTATCAAAAGAAAGACCCTTGAAATCCTCAAATAAAATGTCTGAATTTTCCTTGGCAAAAGTTTTTAAAATACTCGTCAGAAAAACTGTATCTATTTTTGATTTTTCAAGTTCTTGCAAAAGAGCTTGTTCATCTACTTTTTTATTCGTTTTCAATTTTTCTGAAAAACCAAGCAGCAAGTCTTTGCTCTTTTTTAATAAAGACTCAGACGTTTTTTGATGTTGCTCTTTATCAGTACCTTCAATATTGCCAAGGTAATTATTAATCAAATCCTGAATGTTATTTTCAGCAGTGCTTGCAATTTCATTATATTTTGCAAATATTGCACTAGCTGTTTCTGGTGAAAGTTTTTCTCCAATTCGTAGAATTTCCTTGCCATGCTCCAGGCCATATTCACAACTCAAAAACGTTTTTAGTCCATCAATACCATATATTTTTCCAAATTCCAAAAGTTGTGGATAATCATTTTTAAGATCGAAAGCCGCACTCACAAGCCATTGCTGTTCGCGCCATGACAAATTATGAATTCCAATTCCTGTCTGCAAAGCAAAATCGTCTGTTACCTTTTTAATATATTTATACCTCGCAATGGAGCGCATACGCAGTGCATATTGAGTATCTTCCTCGCCTTCAAACCTAGGATTTTCCTTAGTGCAATCCCAATCTTTAATTCTTCCCGCCATTTCTTTTTTATTCAAAAAAGTTCGAGCAGTAATTTCACTTTCCTCGAGTTGTTTAGTGGACCCTTTTTGAATATAATCTCGCTTTTTTACTTTTTCATCCTCATCCAGCAAATCAATCAAGCAAATAACATCTTCTTCGCCACTATTCAGCAAAACCACTCCTGCAGTTTTGCTATCCAATAATACTATTTTTATATCCTCTGTTGGTGTTTCCTTTCCATTGAAAATAAAATTTTCACGACCAATATAATATTTAGCGCCATTCAATGAAACTTCTGGCTTATCTTTTGAAACAAATTTTTCAGCTCTCAATAATTTTCCACCTGAACTTTCTGTTTTTGTTTGAAAATCACTAAGTTTTAAAATTCTATTGTTCAATAAGTGAGGACAGTTATTTAAAAGAAAAGCATGGACTGATTTTTCTAATTCATGGCTACTCCCGATGTTATCATGAATCCATTCAACACTAATATTAACAAAAGAATCCTTATTTGAATCAAAAACTTTCATTTGATCATTTAGATTTCTATGCGCTTTAAATTCTTTAAACAAACGAGTTGCAAAAGCAAATTCTCGCATATCAATCTTCTCTCCCTTTTTTGAAATCATATCATGTTTCCAATTCACCTGCCTTTCACCAGCGCTGCCAAAAATATCCCAATAATTCAAATAATATTTCTTAGTTTTTATTTTTTCAACATCAAATGCCTCAGCAGCACTTTCGGGAATATTAAATAAGGACTTCGCGGACGTATCAATACCATCTTCCAGAGAATCAACATATTCTTTACGAGAAACAACCTGAATATCCCTAAGCGCATCGAAGAGCATGGCCTTAGTTATGCTTCTTTTTTTCCCTTTTTCTATTGTAAATGTTTTATTTCTAAATTCATTCTCAAAAAAATCTTTATCTAGAAATTTTTCCAAATCAAATATTTTTTTACCGCCAGCATAATCAATAACCCCAAGATTTTCTAGCATTTCCAACATTCTTTCCTTATTCCTTTCAATATATTTTTCTTTAGATTCATCTTTATCAATTTTTTTTTCCAGTGGTCGTCTAAATTCCAAAATCTTCGCAGATTGTTTTTCTGCAACTCCAACAGGAGCTACCACTGGCTCGTTTTCTTCTGGCTGATATGCAAATGCATGCACTTCATTTCTCATAATTTTATTATAGCAAATATTTGTCATTTTGTATTTGTATTATTTTAACAGCGCGGTATACTTAAAACATCCTTTAGAATTTCATTTTATTCAAATATTTATTCCTATGACAAAAGAAAAAAATAACGAAACCCCAGTGAAATCGTCCTCCTCCGTCGGAATTTCACCAGCCTCGACTGACGCGAGTCTAGGCGGGCGGGGTAAAAAACTTATCCTTATCGATGGCAACGCCATTATTCATAGGGCGTATCATGCGTTGCCGCCGTTTACGACTAAGAAGGGTGAATTGGTTAATGCGGTATACGGCTTTGCTTCGACACTGCTAAGCGTGATTGCGGAGTTTAAACCGGACTATGTCGTGGCGTCTTTTGATTTGGCGGGCAAAACTTTTCGCCATGAAAAATTTGAAGAATACAAAGCCACTCGCGTGAAAGGCGACGATGAACTGTATGCTCAGATTCCGAGGGTTAAAGAAGTGGTCAAAGCTTTTAATATTCCAATTTATGAAATGGCAGGGTTTGAAGCTGACGATGTGATTGGAACAATTGCCACGCAGATTAAGAAAAACAAAGAGGAAATTGAAACAATTATTGTGACTGGAGATATGGACACCCTGCAATTGGTAAACGACACCACAAGCGTGTACACAATGAGGCGTGGTCTTTCTGATTCGATTATGTATGACAGTGAGAAAGTTTTTGCGCGCTATGGTCTTTCTCCAGATCAAATTATTGATTACAAAGCTTTGCGCGGCGATCCTTCTGACAATATTCCCGGAGTCAAAGGTATTGGAGAAAAAACAGCTGTCACCCTCTTGCAAAAATATCAAACACTTGATGGAGTGTACGAAAACATTGAGGAAATTAAGGGTGCGGTCAAAGAAAAATTAGTGCGAGACAAAGCGCAAGCATATCTCAGCAAAGATTTGGCCACGATTGCACTTGACGTGCCTGTCACACTTGAGCTGGAAAAATCAGTGCTCAAAGACTTTGATCGCGAAACAATTGTAAAACTTTTTTCTGAATTAAATTTTTTCAGCTTAATCAAGCGCTTACCAAAAGATGAAAATGCTAACGAAGAAAGTGAAAAAACATCTAACGGAGTTGTTGATTTTAGATACACCATCGCGGATGAAAAAAATGCGGATGAGCTGATTGCAGAATTTTCCAATGCATCAGAACTTTCAATTGCAACCGAGATCATCGAGGAAAAGCTAACCGGCATTACAATTTCTTGGAAGACAGGACGCGCCACTTTTTTCCCGACTGCCAGCAAGGCATTTCCTAAATTAAAAACGATTTTAGAAAATCCGGAAATTACAAAAGTTGGATATGATTTAAAAGCGATTTATAAGCAGCTTTTTGCTGAGTCAATTGTGATGGAAGGAATTTCTTTTGATGCAATGCTGGCTGCTTATGTTTTAAACCCAGGCGAAAAACTTGATTTTGAAAAAATGATTTTCTCAGAGCTTGGAGAAGAAATTACTTTTGAAAAAAAATCCAAAGGACAACTTTCCTTGGTAGCGAATCCAGAGGATGAGCAACTTGCAAAAAATATCGTGTGTCAAAAAGCTGATTATTCTTTGAAATTAAAAGCTGCTTTGGAAAAAAGAATCTCGGAAATAAGCGCGAAGCAAAAAGAAGCAGCCCGGGCTGACGGAACACTGCAAACAATTTTTTCCGAAATGGAAATGCCTCTTGTAAAAATCTTAGCTCAAATGGAACTGACTGGCATTGAACTAAACACTATTATTTTCAAAGGTATTTCAGAAAAAATTACTGGCACATTGAAAAATCTTGAGAAAGCAATTTACGATTTTGCCGGCAAGGAATTTAATATCAATTCCCCATCGCAACTTTCCGAAATTCTTTTTGTCACGATGAATCTTCCAAGCGCTGATATCAAAAAAACTAAAAAGGGACTTTCCACTGGAGCAGCTGAGCTTGAAAAGCTTAGAGGTTCACACAAAATCATTGAGAAAATCGAAGAATATCGAGAACTTTTCAAGTTAAAGACAACTTACCTTGATGCCATCCCAAAACTTGTCGATAAAAGATCTCGCATTCATACAACATATAACCAAGCAGTAGCAGCAACGGGGCGACTTTCATCAACTGACCCTAATTTGCAAAATATTCCCATCAAAACAGAACTTGGACAGCTTCTGCGCACTGCCTTTGTTGCCAAAGAAGGATACAAATTAATCAGCGCTGACTATTCTCAAATCGATTTACGCTGCGTCGCACACGTTTCCAATGACAAAAAACTTATTGAAGCATTTCACCGAGGCGATGACATTCACAAAATCACTGCAGCTGAAATAAACAAAGTTCCGCTTTCACAAGTCACAGAAAAAATGCGTTCGAGCGCCAAAGCTCTTAATTTCGGCATCATATATGGAATGAGTTCTTTTGGATTTTCGCAATCCGCTGGAATTTCTCGCGAGGATGCGCAAAAATTCATCAACACGTATATGGAAAACTTTTCAAGCGTGGCTTCCTATATGAAAGAAACGCGCGAATTTGCACGAAATAATGGATATGTAGAAACATTACTTGGCAGAAGGCGAAATTTGCACGAAATAAACTCGCCAAATTTTCAAGTCGCTGCTTCGGCAGAAAGAATGGCCATCAATATGCCTATTCAAGGATTGGCAGCTGACATTGTGAAATTAGCTATGATTAAAACTGCCGAAGCATTTTCAAGTGATGCCGATGTGCAAATGATTCTGCAGGTGCATGATGAAATTATTCTTGAAGTTAAAACAGACAAAGCCGAAATTGTAGCAAAGAAGCTCAAAGAAATTATGGAAAATGTTCATCCCCTGCGCGTCCCATTGATTGTCAATGTCAGCATCGGAGACAATTGGGGAGAAATCTAGAACAGCTTATTAGGCTTTAGCTTTCTAGCTTTTTAGAAAATATAAAGTATCCACCGCCTAATAAGCTAACGCTTAATAAGCTAATAACCTGCCCATATATGCCTGAACTCCCAGAAGTACAAACCATTGTGAATGATTTGCAAATATTAACCGGTGATACAATCACCGGTTTTTGGACAGATTTTGAAAAAGCTATCAAGACAAAAAACTTTAAAGAAGAAATTGTCGGAGAGAAAATAAAAAGTATTCGAAGATTAAGCAAAAATGTTATCATCGAATTGTCCAGCAATAATACTATTATTATTCATTTAAAGATGACGGGAAAACTAACACTAGTCGAAAGTCGAAAGTTGAAAGTTGAAAGTCCAAACGAAAAGCATTTGCATCATATTTTCTTTTTGAAAAAAAATGGCAATTTAAATTTTTCTGACATACGAAAATTTGCGACACTGGAATTGATAAGTCTTGAGAAGCTTTCTGAAATTGAAAAAAGCAAAGGGGTTGATCCCTTTTCTAAAGACTTTACTCTCCAAGCTTTTTCCGGAATTATCAGCGAGCATAAAAATAAAACCCGTCACTCACGAGTGACAGGTAAGAACATTAAGAGTATTTTAATGAATCAATCTGCTATTGCTGGAATTGGAAATATTTATGCCTCTGAAATTCCATATGCTGCCAAATTAAATCCGCTTAGAAAACTTTCGAGTCTTAATAATAAAGAAATCGAACTTTTACATCGTTCTATTTTAAAAATATTAACAAAGGCCATCAAAATGAGGGGCACTTCAATCAGCGATTACAGAGATGCAAATGGCGAAAAGGGTAGCTTCCAAAATCAATTAAAAGTATATGGAAAGGCTGGCAAGAAGTGCCACAAATGTGATACAATAATCGCAAAGGAAATAGTTGAACAGCGAAGCACTTTTTACTGTCCAACTTGCCAAAAATAATAAGCTAAAACAAAACCTCACTGTCACGAGTACGCGACATCTCTCCTTAAAAAGGAGAGAACGATGAGGAAGAAAACTTTTTATGAACAGAAAACAAATAGGCATCATTGTCGCAGTGGCGATGATAATCGTGGGAGCAATTTTTTATTTCTTAGCAGGAGATAAAAACAAAAATGTTAAACAAATTCAAATAAATGGCACTCCTGAGCAGACAACTCCCGCCAACCCTACAGATGTTAGCCCTATTACCGGACTTGCTTGCGACAATTGGAACAAGCGCTCTTTTGCCGTGATGCAACCAGCAGACGTTGCAGCCCGACCTTTGGCAGGACTTTCTCAGGCTGATATGGTAGTGGAAATGGTGGCTGTTTATGGCAGCATCACTCGCTTGATGGGAGTATATGGATGTAACACTCCAGAAGAAGTAGGCTCGCTTCGAAGTGCTCGCCACGACTTTGTGCATCTTGCCAAGAGTCTTGATTCTATCTATGTTCACTGGGGACGCGCTGACATTGAAGAATTTAAAAATGTTCTAAACAGTGGAATTATTGATGATATGAATTGCAACAATGATGCTGGAAAATCAGCAGGTCAATATTGTTTCCGCAAAGAAGCTGAAGGTAATATGCGTGGAGTTGACACGGGTTACGCCAAATTTACCAGTTTACTAGAAGGTGCCAAGACTTTTGGTTATAGTACTGAAAATAAATTTTTGGGTTATCCTCATCAAACCGAAGCAGCTCTTGATCAACGTCCAAATGGAGGAAATCTTCGTGTTGCATATGCAAAACCATTTGACGTTGAATATGACTACGACAAGACTAGCAACTCATATTTCCGAACTTGGGGTGGCGTTGCAGACACTGACCGAAACAACAAACAAAAAATTGCACCAAAAAACGTCGTTGTGATGATTGCTGATGCAGCACCAATCAAGGTTGGCGAACAATATGCAAACATCCAAATTGGTGATCCTTGGTTTGATCAAAATGATTCAGGCAGCGCTTTTTTCTATATGAACGGACAGCAATATAAAGGGGCCTGGAAAAAGGACAAAAACAAAATAGACAGCAAGCTCTTTTTCTTTGATGAAACAGGGCAAGAAATAAAATTCGTCCCAGGACAAATTTGGATTGACATCATTGATCCCGGTCAGGCACTCCGATGGACACCGGCAGCCTAGGGTCATAATGTCAAAACCCAAATATCAAATAAAATCTCAATTCTAAAATTTTTAAAATTAATGTATTTGAAATTTGTTTGAAATTTTTAATTTGAAATTTGGAATTTATATTAGATATTATGTTTATCTTTTTATATGGCGTTGACAATTTCCGCTCTTTGGAAAAACTCAGTGACCTTAAAAATAAATATCTTGAAAAGAATGGCTCAGGCACAGACCTGAGCGTTCTTGATTATGGCGAAGGTGCTTCAGTTGAAAATCTCGCCAGTGCATTTTCAGCGCAAGGACTTTTCTCAACCAAGCGATTGGTTGTTGTGAAAAATAGTATGCTCAAAGGCTCAACTGAAGTGCAAAAAGGAATTCTTGCACTTCTCAAGGCCAATCCTGACACAGAAAAAGATGCTGACACTATTGTTATTTTTTATGAAAATGGTTCTCCAAAGAAAAACGGAGCTTTGTACAAATTTCTTTTTAAAACGGCCAAGAGACAAGAATTTGCACCTCTCGAGGGAACTGCCCTTGCCAATTGGGCGCTAACATTTACCAAAACCCTGTCAACAGAAATATCTTTTACAAAAAATGCGCTCAATATGCTTTTGGCTGCAACTGGCAGCGACCTAAATATTCTTAGCAACGAAATTACCAAGCTCGTGAATTTCAGAAATTCTGGAGAAATTACTGACGCAGATGTTATCTTGCTAGTAAAATCAAAAGTTGATTCAACAATGTTTGAAACGATTGAAGCGCTTGCCAGTGGAAACAAATCGAAAGCACTGGATCTTTTTCATCAGCAACTCACAAAGGGTGAAGATGTTTTTTATATTCTCTCAATGTATACATATCAAATCCGCACCCTGCTAAAAATCGGTGACTTTTATTGGCAAGACCCGTCGCTCGCGAGCGACAGGTCAAGGCTGACCAGCCCAGCACAAATTGCTCAAGCTTCTGGAATTCATCCCTATGTTGTGCAAAAATCTCTTTCTCAAATCAGAAACTTGTCCGAGCAAAAAACCAAACAAATGCTCCGCGACCTGGCTGAAATAGACTTCAACGCTAAAACCGGCAAAATCGACCCAGTCCTCGCCCTCGACACTTTTATAGTTTCTTTATAAAAAAAACCATCCCAACTTGGATGGTTTTTCCTTTATCTAAAAGAAATATTGACTACTTCTTAAGCGCTAATTTCTTCACAGCAGCATTCAGTCTTGATTTCTTGCGAGCTGCGGTGTTCTTTTTGATCACCTTCTTTTGAGCAGCTTTGTCCAAAGCTTTAATCGCAGCTTTGAGCAACTCTTGAGCTTCCTTGACCTTTCCTGCTGCTATATTTTCCTTTGTATCTTTGATGGCATTTCGGAAAACACCTTTTACAACCTTGTTTCGAAGTGTTTTGCGATCAGTCACTCGCATATACTTTTTTGCTGATTTTTTGATTGGCATATTCTAATTTGATACGAATTATATCCGAATTACATCCGAATCTCGTAAATTTAAATAATTGTTACTTAAGTATTTTTAGCACACAACTTTACTTTTGGCAATAGTCCGTAACTTACCTTATGAATTTTATAACTTTATGAACCTTGAAATCTATACCGTTATTACTATATCAATTATCTCATCCCCGCCAAGTTCTTTGTTTATTTTGGCCACAATTTGCTTTCTTTTAAGCAAAATTTCATTTTCCCAAAAAGAGCTACCGGCGCTAATAAACACCTTTCTATCCTTAAGAGACATTGGCAAAACATTCTCCAGTCCTTGCCTGCCATATTCCTCTTTGATAACTATTTGAAAAACATAAAAAACACTCTGCTGATCAATAACAGCACTTTTTCTTAATGTTTTTTTATTTATAAAAGACCCAAGAGTTTTCATTCTGATTATACTAATTCTTTATCGGCATAATAATATAGGTGTAATTGAGCATTTCTTCTTTCTTTTCTCCTTGCACCATACGAAGAACTGCTGGAGAGCCGCCACTATTCATCAACAAAACCAAATGTGGCGTAGAAATTGCTTGCAATCCATCTACCATATATCGAGGATTAAAAAGTGCTTCTTGATCAGGACCCTCGATTTGAGCATTTAAAATGGTCTTGTTTTCACCAACCTCCTCTGCTTTTGATTGAACATACACTTCCTTAGCCTCAGAATTCACAGTAAACTTAACCTCCCCAGCCTTACTGTGAGTAAAAATTCCTGCAATTTTCACAGCGCGCAAAACATCATCCTTAGGAAGAAAAACTTTGGTGGTAAATTCTTGCGGAATAATTTGCTGATAAGGTGGATATTTTCCATTAATCAAACGTGAAACAATGCGCACGTTGTCAATTTGAAAAAATATCTGACTTTCCTCAATACCAATCTTAATGTCTTGTGTTTCAGGATTAATCACACGAAACAGCTCTGAAATTGTGTTTAGTGGCACAATAACAGAATTTGTTTTCTCAATAAACAAATCATAAGCTTGAGAATTGTCTTTTATTAGCGTTACAACAGCCTCAGCCAAACGAAAACTGTCAGTAGCAGCCAAGCGCACTTCAAGCTTATCCAGCACGAAATTAAGACCCGTAAGTTCAGGACGAGTACTATCAAGCGAAACACAGACAGCTAAGCGTGGAATCACTTCTTTCATTTCTTGAGCTGGCAAGGAAAAAAGGAATTCTCCTTCCATTTCCGGAATAATAGGAAAATCTTGTGCTTGCAATCCTTTTATTTGTGCTTTAGATGAGCCACTTTCAATGTGCAAGGTTTGATCAACAACACTAAGTGAAACAGTTCCGACATTTGGAATATTGTTCACAAAATTACTAAGCAAACGAGCCGGAACAGTTATCTTCCCCTCTTCTTCTATTTTTGCTCCAATTTTCAGAAAAACCCCAATTTCAAGGTTTGTTGCTGAAATCTTAAGCATCCCGTTGTCAGTTTCAAGCAAAATATTTTCCAAAATTGGCAAAGTAATTTGCTTGCCTACAACTCTTTCTGTGCTATAAATAGCCTTTTTGAAATTTTCTTGAGTACAAGTTAGCTTCATATATTTGAATATTCTTAAACTTTCTAAATTATCTTACACTTATCCACAATTTATCAACAATCACTTTATGGCTTTACTGGGCCTATACTGCGTATATTCTCTCTCTAAGCACTGCGACATCTTCACGTACTTTTTCATCTGTTTCTATTTCTCTGTTTATTTTTTCATAAGCATGCAATGCTGTTGTGTGGTCACGTCCCCCGAATTGAGTTCCTATGCTAGGATATGAAGCATTAAGCTCACTACGCATCAAATACATTGCAATATGACGAGCATAGGCAATTTCCTTTTTGCGCCCCTTTTCAATGAGTTCCTTGGTTGAAATATTGAAATATTGAGAAATAGCTTCAATAACGTGCTGCGCCTGAATTCCCTTCTTTTTTCCACTTGAAATGATTTCAGCCAAAGCTTGCTGAACAAATTTTAAGGTTGGCAATTTTTTGTTAAATTCGCAAGCAGCAATAATCCTATTAAGTGCGCCTTCCAATTCACGGATGTTATTCTTCACATTTTCAGCAATGAATCTGATTGCTTCTTCATCCAAATAAAAATTATTTTCTGCAGATTTTGTTTTCAAAATTGCAATTCGAGTTTCAATATCAGGTTTTCCAATGTCAGCAATCATTCCGCCCTCAAAGCGCGATCTGAGTCTGTCCTCCAATGTTGCAATCGCTTTAGGAGGACGATCGGAGCTGATCACAATTTGTTTGTTTATCTGATAAAGAGCGTTGAATATATGAAAAAATTCATTTTGGGTTTTTTCCTTTCCTGCCAAAAATTGCACATCATCGATAATAAGCAGATCTATTGCTTGATATGTTGATTTGAAGTCATTTACTGTTTGATTGCGAATAGAATCGATCAATTCATTAGCAAAACGTTCTGAAGTTATGTATTTTATTCTTCTTGAGGGATCATTTGCCAAAACCTCATTTCCAATTGATTGCAAAAGATGTGTTTTACCAAGTCCAACTCCGCCATAAATGAAAAGTGGGTTATATATTTTTCCTAAGTTTTGAGAAACCGCGTAGCAAGCTGCGCGAGCAAGCTCATTATTTTCACCAATAATAAAGTTTTCAAAGGTGTAACGTGTGTTTATATTATTTTCAAAAGGAGCACTGTTTTGCACCCCGGGATGTGCCACCGGCTGAATAGGACGCTGCGAGAAGCTATTTCCTTGTTGAATTTCCTGTGAAAGTTGTTGCACTGAAACTGGGGCTGCTGAATCAACTTTTTTAATCTCATTAAGTGGCGCTTGTTCATTGCTATATATAATACAGCTAATTTCTTTAATATCATCTTGAAAATTTCGCAGCGCTCTAAAGATGTAGGTATTATATTTATTTTCCAACCACTCCTTTGCAAAACCATTTGGCACACCAATAACAACCTTGCCATTTTCATTGGAAAGAATCGTTGTGTTTTTAAACCAAGTACTGAAGTTCGCTTTTGAAATAGAAAGCTCTATTTCCCCAAGCGCAGCCTGCCAAAGTTCTGCATTATTCATTTACCCTGTTAAATAAGATTTGAGTCTCTAAAAAAGAGAATCAGCTTATTTTTTGATAAATTTAATAAATTTAACTCCCCGTAATTTAAACACCGACTCAAATCTTAATTTTAAAAAATTACTATTTTTTAAAATTATTTAACAGGGTAAAGTTTATCCTTGTTAATGGTGCAAAAAAATTATATCACGCTAGACCTACTACTGCCAGCAATTCAAGCTGGCAACTGTTAATAATATGTGGATAAGTGGATAAGTCTCTTTTTTCCTTTTCTTCAGCTATATTTTTTCGTATTTGAGCAAAAAAGATGTTACGCTTAACCTTGTAAACTTAGAATATCCCCTCTTATCCACTCTTGTCAATCATTTTTGGTGTTTTTTAAAAGTAATGTCATCAATAAAAAATCAATTATTCAAAAATAAACCTCTGTTGCGCCATTTTTTCTAAATGAATAGGTTGACTTTTTTCTTCAGACTGATACACTTGTTTATAGTATTCCTTGGAATCCTGTTAGTTAAGAATTGGTGTTATTTTCTTATTCAAACAGCTATTATTGGAAAACGAGTATTTCATATTAATAAATTAATCAAGCAAATATTATGAAACGCACATATCAGCCAAAAAAGGGTAAAAGAAAAAGCCGTCACGGATTTCTCGAGCGTATGAGCACTAAAAACGGAGCTCAAGTAATCAAAAGACGCAGACAAGCTGGTCGCAAAAAACTTTCAGTTTAAAAAATATGCCACTACTGTGGCAGTTTGATAAATATATATGCTCCCAATCAAACATAGATTGAAAAAACGAGAAGATTTTGCCCAAGTATTTTCCAAGGGAGCATATGCTGGATATGATGGTCTTTCGATTAAGTTTACAAAAAATTCTCTGCCCGTGTCCCGAATTGGTTTTCCTGTCGGCAAAAACTATTCAAAAAAAGCTGTCATTAGAAATCGTACCCGAAGAATTCTTCGAGAAGCTTGCGCAGAATATTTGGAAAAAATCAAACCCGGCTTTGACATCATCGTTCTTATTAAGCCAGAGTATCAGAACATCGAGCTTACCAAAATTGTTGACGAGTTTAAGAAAATTTTCTCTAAAGCTAATTTACTTATTTAATATCCCGTTTTAAAAGCGAGATACAAAAAACAAAATGCTAGCCCTCTTTCACACTGTTATCTATCAGCCGCTATATAACATTCTTATCTTGTTTTATAATATCGTTCCTGGTAAAGATTTTGGTATTTCTATCATCCTTATTACTATTCTGCTGAGAACGGTTTTGATACCGCTTTATAAAAAACAAATTGAATCACAAAAGAAACTCCAGGAATTACAACCAAAGATCAAAGAGCTTCAAGAGAGAACCAAGGGAAACAAGGAGCAACAGACCAAACAATTGATGGAACTTTACAAGGAAAATAAAACTAATCCTTTTTCTGGTTGTATGCCGCTTGTTGTTCAGCTAATATTTTTAATTGCTATTTATCAAGTTTTAATAAAAATTTCTAGCAATGGTCTTGTGGTAGATCCTACACAACTGTATTCTTTCGTGGCAGACCCTGGGAAAATAAATCAATTTTTTATCTCATTAATTGATTTAACCAAGCCAAGCATCATCATCGCTGCGGCCGCTGCAATTGCGCAATATTTCCAAACAAAGATGTTGATTCAAAATCAGTCTTCTACTCCAGTATTAAATCAAGCTCTCACCAAAACTTCCGATAAACCAGATATGGCACAAATTATGAGCAAGCAGATGCTTTATCTCGGACCATTTTTGACATTATTTATTGGTATTAAGTTTCCTGCAGGATTATCCCTTTATTGGCTAGCTGGAACATTGTTTATGTTAATACAACAAATCGTTATTGAAAAAAAATCCAAACAAGATTAATATTTCATTTTATATAATCATATGGACGAAAAAACAACTGCTGTTATAAAGAAAACAATTGAAGAGTTGCTCACAAAAATGGGATTCTCCGGGAAAGTCACAATTATTGAATCGACAGACGATGACAGCATTACCTGCGACATTGCAGCAGAAAGTGACTCAAACTTTCTTATTGGACAACACGGTATTAATTTGCAAGCATTGCAACACTTGGCAAGATTGATTGTTAGAAAACATATCCCAGAAAAAATCAGATTCACATTAGACATAAACAATTACCGACAACAAAAAAATCAATCTATCGTTGAGCAAGCTAAGATTGCTGCCAATGAAGCAATTGCTCAGGGACGAAGCGTTTTTATGCCCCCTATGTCAACCTATGAACGCAGAATTGTTCATATGGAGCTTTCTCAAAACTCGCAAGTTTCCACTGAAAGCGTTGGCGAGGGAGAGAACAGAAAAGTTGTCATCAAACCAGTCACCTTGATTGACTAGTTTTTATAATGTCATTTCTACAAATATCTAATGGCAATCGCACGAAAAATTGCTTACAATGTGATTTTTAATGCAATCACAAAAATATTATCTACCATTCTTGCATTGGTAGGGATTGGTTTTATCACACGTTATCTGGGAAAAGAAGGCTTTGGCGATTATTCTACCGTCTTAGCTTTTTTTGCTTTTTTTGGCAGTGTTGCAGATCTTGGTCTTTATGCAATCACAGCTCGAGACATTTCGAGAGCTGATGCTGATGAGAAAAAAATTCTTGGTAATGCTTTTTCTTTGCGCTTGGTTTCCTCTGTTGCTGTTTTTCTAGTAACACCAATATTAGTGTTCTTTTTACCTTATTCTCAAAATGTAAAAATTGGTATTCTTATTGCTGCGGCCTCTTTTGTTTTCTCTTCCACCTATATGGTTCTCAATGGGGTCTTTCAAAAAAATCTTGCGATGGACAAGGTTGCCACTGCTGAGGTTTTGGGAAAAATAATTCAAATTGGCATCATTATTTTTGCAGTGCGCAATGATCTTGGTTTTATAACCATCATTTTATCCATCTTAGCTGCTATGATTTTCAATTTCACAGTAGTTTTATTGTTGGTGCAAAAGTATATTCCACTAAAATTACAATTTGATTTTGTTTATTGGAAAAAATTCTTAAAAGAATCTGCACCACTTGGTTTTTCAGCAATTGTAATTTTTGTTTATTTTAAAATAGATACCATCTTGCTTTCAGTCCTCAAGACAAATACCGAAGTTGGTATTTATAATGCTGCTTATAAAGTTATTGAAAATCTTTCATTCTTTCCCGCAATGATTATTGGACTTATGTTTCCTATGTTTTCGCGCCATATCTTTTCTGATAAAAAACAATTTGCTCATTTGGCAAATGAAACCATTAAGGTTTTCTTTATTATAATTGTGCCGCTTATCATTGGCACTCTTTTTCTCTCAGAAGGAATCATCAATCTCATAGGTGGATCAGCTTTCTCGCAGGCTGCTAATACCTTGCGAATACTTATTTTTGCACTTGCTTTCATCTTTTTTGGCGGACTATTCAATAACATCCTCATTGCCAGCAACAATCAGAAAAAAATGCTTTGGATGCTCATTGGCTGCGCCTTGTTTAACGTTTCTGCTAATCTTATTTTCATTCCAACTTATTCCTACACAGCTTCAGCTATTATTTCAACATTAACAGAATTTCTGGTCGCTTTCACAGGACTCATTCTTACTATAAAATATACAGGCTTTAAGCCTTCACCAAAATATTTGCTGCGCATTTTATTTTCCGGATTTGCAATGGCAATATTCCTTTTTATTTTCAAAGCACACAGCTTTTTAACACTCGTGCTTGGAAGTTCCATTTTTTATATTGTTTTACTCTGGCTTACCAAGACTATTACTATAAAAGAATTGCGCAGTATCGTGGGTAACAAATAAAAATCTAAGTACTCATCATTCCCGCCTGTGCGAGAATGAAAAAAAATATGAACTCTACTTTTCCTAAAGTTTTTGTTGTCATTTTGAATTTTAATGGCAAAAATATACTATTAGATTGTCTTACCAGTGTTTTTAAATCTGATTATCCTAATTTTGAAATTGTTGTTGTTGACAACAATTCTACGGATGAATCTTTTGAAAAGGCTAAGCTTAATTTTTCTTGCTCGCACTTTATCAAAAATGATGAAAACGTTGGTTTCTCCAAAGGCAACAATATTGGCATACGATATGCACTAGAAAAATTCGCAGACTACATTTTTGTTTTGAACAATGACACCATTTTAGAAAAAACAACTATTTCTTCACTTGTAAAAACTGCTGAAAAAAAACCACTCGCCGGCATCATAAGCCCACTTATTTTAAACCCCAACAATGAAGGTGTTTGGTTTGCTGGTGGAAAAATACAATGGAGAAAAATGAAAACGATACACTTAACCAAAAAAATCTCAGATATCCCCTACTCTTCAGAATATCTCAGTGGCTGCGCAATGCTTATCAAAAAAGATGTTTTTAAAAAAGTTGGTCTTTTTGATGAACGCTTTTTTCTGTATTACGAAGATGCTGATTTCTCTCTGCGTTCAAAAAAGGCTGGGTTTGACTTATTAATAGATCCAACAATAACTATCCAGCATCTAGAACAAAGTAGCAGCAATGATTCAAAAAATTATTGGCTTGTGCTGTCCGGTCTTTTGTTTTTTCAAATACACAGCAGCGCATTTTGGAAAGTGTGGCATTTCTTTTATCTCCTGCTACGAAAAATAAAAAATTTTTATAACACAGACATCAAAAAGGATTCTGCGGCCTTAAAGATTCGCCAGGCATACAGGGATTTTAGAAAATTAGAGATTTAAATAGTTTTGAAAGCTTATGGATGTTTCTATTATTATTCCTAACTATAAAAGTGAACAATATCTTTCTCGCTGCATACAAACTTTGCAAGCGCATTCTGCTGGGAGTTTGTTTGAAATTATCATCATAAACAATGATGATGCACCCATAACAAGCATTGGATCAACTGAAAATATTCACTTGATTGAAAATGGAATCAATGAAGGCTTTGCTAAGGCTTGCAATCGTGGAGCCAAAATTGCAAAAGGAGAGTTTCTTTTCTTCTTAAATCCAGACACTGAAATTGTAAGTGGCAACATTGCGGATTTTCTTGCTGCATTTAAAAATAAATCCGTAGGTATAGCAGCCCCACAACTCACAGTTCCCTCAGGAGAAATACAAAAGTGGAGCGCAGGATATGAAATTAACCTTTGCAGCACTATCAAAAACAATCTGGGTTTTGTTAAAAATAAAAATTTGTCGGAACAAACTGATATTATTGAGGCAGATTGGGTCAGTGGTGCAGCATTTATTATCAAGAAAACACTTTTTGAAGACATCGGTGGTTTTGATGAAAACTTTTTTATGTATTTTGAAGATGTTGATCTTTGCAAAAGGGTTAAAGAAAAAAAATTAAGCATACTGGTTTTACCACTTATCCAAGTTTTGCACATAGGCGGACAAAGTTTCCAAAATTCTGCTTGCCAAAAAAAATATTACTACGCATCGCAGGATTATTATTTTAAAAAACATTTTGGGAACTGTTCTTTGTTTTTTTTAAAGTTATTGAAAATACCATTTTTGTTTTTCAAAAAAATTAAATACCCGTAGGGCTTACGCATTTTCTCAACTATTTTCTAGCGAAGTCGAGCGAAATGAAAGTACTCTTTCAATTTCCGAGCGAGCGACGAAAAGCTCATTTCTTATTTGGCACGCTTTTGGATAAATACTCAATATCCAAAAGCTCAAAGAGTCGCTGTCGCCGACTATTGGCCAAAAAAGAAATGTTTCGAAATGCGTAACTTCTAACCTATTTTAATACCAATGCGATTATTCCAAACCTTAAAACTATTCCTAACTGAAAATGATGTTTTTTACTGTGCTTTTTTGTTTTTTTGCGCATTGTTGCCTTTCCAATTTGCACTTAATCCAAAAGAGGGTTTTGATTTGGCCATTATCAGAATATTAATTCCCTTAATATTTTTGATTTGGATATTTATTGCTTTAAAAAATAAGCAAAAAATATTTAAATTAAACTGGACGACATCCTTACTAGGCCTGTTTTTTATTCTTGCGATTATTTCCCTACTCTTTTCTCCAAACCTTTCTTGGTCAGTGCGAAAAATTCTTTTTCCACTTTCTATAGCACCGCTTTATTTTTTGGCTGCAAGCATTTTAATCACTACACTTAGACAAAAGAGGGCTTTTTTATTTCTTGTCAGCAGCGCCACTGTTTTAGCTTGGGTTGGAATACTGCAGTTCACTTCTCAATTCATTTTTGGAATTGACAGTGTTTCCCTTTTTTTATCTACGCATATTACGCCTTTTTTTCTTGGCAAAACATTTGCTAGCGCAGTATTTACTTACCCAAGTTGGCTGATAAACAGCGGCGGAACAACATATATGAGAGCAATTGCAATTTTTCCTGATCCTCATATGCTGTCATATTATCTTGGAATGCTTATTCCTTTTTCGATTGCACTTTGGGCAACAGCCACTTCTCACAAAAAATGGCTCCTTTTCTCAACACTGTCATTAATTGTTACGGATGCTTTGACTTTCACGCGAGGAGGATATATAGCGCTAATCGCAGGAAGCATTATAATTCTTCCACTAGTATCATTGAAAACTGCAAGCAAAATATTAGCCGGTGCTGGACTTTTTATTTTTTTATTCACAGTTGCACCCCACAATCCTGTAGCTAGCAGATTTTCCTCTTCTTTTGATGTCCAAGAAGGATCCAATCAAGCACGCCTTTCTAATTGGCAACAAGCGATTGTACTTATAAAAGAACATCCTTTTGGTGTTGGAATTGGCGCATATTCATTGGCAATAAAACCAAGCGCGACTTATCGTGAGCCTATCTATGCTCACAATACATATCTGGATATTGCAGCCGAACTTGGAATTATTGCTGCTCTTATTTTTATAATAATTTTACTGCTTACTTTTAAGCACTTTTGGATATTATCAAAAAGTGAACCGTTTTTTATTGCAGGAGCTGCAAGTATCACTATTTTTTCGGTTCATTCTCTAGTTGAAAACCCTTTATATTCGGTGCATATCTTACCACTGTTTTTAATTTTGCTTGCATTAAGCGCTTCGAACTATTTATATGAAAAAACTAATAACGTTGCCTAATTTTTTTCTGTTAGTTATTTTTTGCATACCATTTTATTTAATTAAAATAAGTCTTTTTGATGTGCCAACCAATGTTCTTGAATTGTTTGCGATGATTACAATTATATTAACTATTACCCAATATAAAAAGCAACTTGTAGAAGAATTATTTAAACTTCCAAAAATATTTGTTTTTAGTTGCCTTCTTATTATTTTTGGAATATTGCTTTCAATCTTTTTTAACAACAATCAGCTTACTGGGCTTGGAATTTTGAAGGGTTGGTTTATCATCCCTATGTTTTTTTCTTTTGCAGTTTATATTATTTTAACGTCAGCTGCGGACATAGAGAAAATATTTACCAGTATCTATCTTTCAGCCGCTGCAGTTGCCACAGTAGCTATTTTTTATAAGTTTTTTGGAATTACTACTTATGACAACAGATTAAGCGCCTTTTATTTGTCTCCAAATCAATTGGCGATGTATTTAGCTCCAGGTATTTTTTTTGGATTATACTTTTTGCTTAAGGCTATTTTGCAAAAAGATTCTTTTAAAAAACTATTTTTACATGCAGTACTTTTAATAATAATCTTTATCTCACTTTATTACACTTATTCCTATGCTGCTTGGATAGCAATCTTCATTTCACTAATTTTTACAATTTTCATATTAGCGCCCTTTAAAAAACAATTTTTTATATTTACTTCAATCATACTTATTTGCGGTATTTTTCTTTTCATTTCGCAAAAAGATTCAGAAAAAATGACAAGTTTGCTCGATTTTTCTTCACGCTCCTCTATTGCTTCGCGCGCAACAATCTGGAAAGTTTCTACTCGACTGCTTAAAGATAATATTATTGTTGGCATAGGCCCAGGCAATTTCCAGTCTTCATATTTGGCAATGCAAAAATATTATCCCCCATATTTAGAATGGGCAGTCCCTCAGCCACATAATATTTTCCTGGCTTTTTGGCTTCAAGCCGGATTTCTTGGTTTTATTGGATTTTTGTTTTTATTATTTTTTATTTTTACCACTCTTTGGCAACAACTAAAAGGCAAAAAAAATGCAGCTCTCACCGCACCACTGCTTGGTTTTTTTATTTATTCGATACTACACGGATTAGTCGATACAACTTATTGGAAAAATGATTTAGCCTTTTTGTTTTGGATCTGTATTTTTTTAATAATCGCAATTAAAAAGTCTGTCAATAAAAAAACTGGGCTACATACTCACATGAAATGATGGGGATGTCATTGTTGGATATGATTTGCAGTAAACTCCAGCAGCTGTATATTTTTGACATCCAGCAGGAGTATCTTCATACATAGGTTTTAAGCCAGTGTTTCTAATTGCTTCGTAAAGATTTTTTACTTCTTGCACATTTCCTTTATTTAAGGTCAGATTTACATCAGCGCAAGTTCCATTTCCATGGCATGAACTAGAATGATTAACTGTTGCTGGCCAGCCTTCTGTTATTCTAGCATTTTGCCCACTCAGGGCTGTTCTTAGTTTTTCAGCAAGTGTTTTATTCAATGAACAAGGAGTCTCTTTACAAATATCCGCAACAGAAACGCAGTCCTGACATATAGTTGAGCTATTTGGATTGCTCGCATCAATATTGTCATATTTTATTTCCACCGGCGTAAAACTAATATTAATCTTCGTCAGATCTGGATTAATTACATATAGGATTAAATATGCTCCCATTGCTGCTATGATGCCTATTAGGGAGTCAGTAATGATTCCTCGGGCACTGCTTGCTGTTGAGGTGTTTCCTGCGCTAGCCATATACATAAAGCCTCCTACTACTAGCATAAAGAGTCCTGCAATACCTACTGTCCAGATTCCGAATTTGTATATTGCTAGAATCATTGTTGGAAGGTCTGTCATTTCGGTTTTTGCCTGAAAAAAGCCAGGGAATGATTCGAGGAGGGTATATTTTAACTGCTTTGTTGCTGCTGGTGTTTTTGAAAAGCTTAAATCTGAGGAATCTACTATAGCATCCACACCCTGATCATTTGGGGTTCCATTAATAATTGCGTTTGCATCAGCCTGAGACTGAATTCCACAGTCTCCAGTAGCTGATAAAACAGTCTTACCTTCTGGACATGCACATTTATTAATTACCCAACTTCCCCCGCTTCTTATGCAAGCCTGCTGATCTTCTACTGCAAATGTGTTATTTATTTTAATCGTAAAAAAACCAGTCAAAAACAACCCTATTGAAAGAATCACAAAAAACACATTTTTTCTTTGTTTTTTTACCTGTCGTTCGAGAAACCCGTCACTCGTGAGTGACTGGTGAACGACGGGTTTTGTTTTATTTTTCATTTTTAATACAAAATACGAACTAAAATTCTAATCGATATAATTTTTGATCTATCTTATTCACAAAATAAAGCGCGTCTTCTGTGGCAGAAAGAAACATATTACTGGAATCATATTTTCCCTTAATGTCAGTGGTTTCAATAATACGCTCTTTTTCTCCCGTTGTAATATCCATTTTCCAAAAAGTGTCCTCTGTGGTAAATTTGTTTTCCAGATAATCATTTGGCATAATAGCATTATTAGGAATTCCCAATGGCAATGCATAATAAACTGTTTTTCCATCCTGAGACCAAACACATTTTGAAGCAAACGTTGGAATACCAAGTTCTTGGTATTCTCCATTCACTGTCGCCACTCCAAGCGTAATGTTTTTGGACCCATTGCTTGCAAGTGCACTTACCAACACCTTGTCTCCCTTTATTGACCACAAATAATCTGCTCCATATTTTCCACTTACGAGCGTTTTTATCTCTCCCCCCGTTACACCAATCATTTGAAGCTTTGTTTCTTCATTTGCGTTTGGAAAATTCCAGAAAGAAACAAACGAAGTAAACGGGATAGGTGTAATAACAATTTTTCTGATATCAATATCAGTTATTTTTTGCCATTCACTGCCATCGGGATTTGCAATGTTTAATGTTCTCTCTTTGGCGACATTATCAAAATATTTATAGAAAATTTTTGTTCCAATGTTATCCCAGACTGCTGTATCTAAACCATCTTTAAGTGCAGTACCTTTTTGCGAAAGATAATCATATTCATAAAAGGAATATTTACCATCCTTTTTTATGGTTGTTAAAACCTTGCTATTATCAGGGGACCATAAAACATTTTTAAGCCCCGTTAATCTTGTGTCTGAAATTTTTCTTTTTCCTTTTCCATCACTTTCCATTTCCCAAACAAATCCAGTGTCAGCATCGTAATATTTTATTTTTTCAGTTTTCTTATCAACAACAGGCCCTAAAACAGCGCCATCACTAATGACTGTTATTTTTTCCAATGCCGCCGGCACAATATCAGAATTTTTTATTTCTGTCGTTATTTGTTTTTTTACAGCAACATCCTCTTTAAATGCAAAGTTGTAAATACCCAGAAAAAGAAGTACCACCGCCAACAAAACTGCCGATATTATAAATATTTTTTTCATTTTTATTTTCACTTTTTAATTTATAGCCCACATGCTTTCTTTGTGTTTATCCAAGGTTTCCAATTTGTTCCATTATTTGATATCTTACACGCATAATTGATATTTGTCATTGCTGCAGTTGCGGCTGTCTTACAATTAGCATACATTGCTGAATTTATAACTTTACTTTTATAATTTTTACCTTCAAAAGCACTTTGGCAATCAAATCCTCCTAAGCTATGTTGTGTAAGATTGATTTGAAATAATCCCCAAGAAAAAACATTTCCATCAGTACCCTTGTCTGACTTACTAGGACTACCAACATTCCCACCGCTTTCATAACCACAAACTATTGCGGCTGCTTTTGCATTTGATCCAAAACAGGTTTTTTGTAAAGCTTCCACTGTGCATGGTCCAGTTGTTGGCACAGAGCAATTTCCACCACCCTCTCCAAATCCTAACGTTTCAACAACTTCTACCGGCGTAAAACTAATATTAATCTTCGTCAGATCCGGATTAATCACATATAGGATTAAATATGCCCCCATTGCTGCTATGATGCCTATCAGGGAGTCAGTAATGATTCCTCGGGCACTGCTTGCTGTTGAGGTGTTTCCTGCGCTAGCCATATACATAAAGCCTCCTACTACTAGCATAAAGAGTCCTGCAATACCTACTGTCCAGATTCCGAATTTGTATATTGCTAGAATCATTGTTGGAAGGTCTGTCATTTCGGTTTTTGCCTGAAAAAAGCCAGGGAATGATTCGAGGAGGGTATATTTTAACTGCTTTGTTGCTGCTGGTGTTTTTGAAAAGCTTAAATCTGAGGAATCTACTATAGCATCCACACCCTGATCATTTGGGGTTCCATTAATAATTGCGTTTGCATCAGCCTGAGACTGAATTCCACAGTCTCCAGTAGCTGATAAAACAGTCTTACCTTCTGGACATGCACATTTATTAATTACCCAACTTCCCCCGCTTCTTATGCAAGCCTGCTGATCTTCTACTGCAAATGTGTTATTTATTTTAATCGTAAAAAAACCAGTCAAAAACAACCCTATTGAAAGAATCACAAAAAACACATTTTTTCTTTGTTTTTTTACCTGTCGTTCGAGAAACCCGTCACTCGTGAGTGACTGGTGAACGACGGGTTTTGTTTTATTTTTCATTTTTAATACAAAACAATCACTACTTCTCTTTTCTAAATAACGTTTCAGGAATAAAAGAAAACAACAGACCAGTTACCAATAACAATAAAATGGATGTCAGAGAAATCTTAAGTAAAAAGAAAAGTTGTTGTGGCAAATGTGTTATCAAGCTTGCTCCAAAAAAATTAGATTTTGAGTCAACCATTGCTTGATTGGGATCAGCAATAACATTCAATTGTATATCAACACTTTGATTTTCCTCAATAGTATCGTCTGGAGATATTCCCCAATTTCTATATAATGCGATACGATTGTTTTTTGATTGTGCAGTATCTTTTTCAATAAGAAGTCCAATGTTGTAACTTTCGCCAACAAATTTATCTATTGTGAGTTGCAAATCCTGATCAACATAATCAATCATTTCCTGACCATCAACAGTCCAATTATAGCCAGCTTGTCCAAGAAGCGTCACTTCTTTTCCGCTGTATGTTTCTAAAACATTAGTACTATAATCTGCATATTTGCTGCCAGTTAAATCCTTATAATATCCTAGCAATTTTGGCCAAGCGTTGTCATAGTCAGCGGATATTATTTGTGCTCCCATTTCGCCAATCACAAAGTGCTTACTCACGGTTACTGCCTCGCCATTTTTTAATCCCCTTGCAACAATATCAATGGCTTCGCCAACATTTCCCACAATTGGGAAAAACAAAATGTTTCCTTGTGAACCAGCACTTAAATCACATTGCGTTGAAATTGTAGCATCACAATAAATTGGATTACTGTTAACGGTCCACTCAAAAGGAACTACTGTTGCAGTATTTGTGGAAACTGGAACCTTAACTGCAACTATTTGATTTTTTGAAACAACACAAGTTCCATCGCAATTTGGCATTAGATTATCCCCACTACTTATTGAAAGCATTCCGTCTTCTCCTGCAGTAACGGGATATACTTGTATTTTGTCTTGTTGTTGAGTGACTCTTACAATTGCAAATCCTGCAGCTTCTTGCGAGCCATCAACCGCACCACCAATAACTGAAACTTTTATTTTTAAATAGAAAACACCATTTTTATCGAAAGCAGTTTTTTTATTCTCGCTCCATCCGCTTTTTATAACTTCATCTGACACATTTAAATTTATAGCTAATTCTTTTTTTCCTAATCCTGAGGCATCGGCAGCAGAAAAAGCTCCTGCTTTTTCCATAGCAGTGGTTATATCAAACCAGCTTGTTGTATTAATTGGAGGATTTCCGCCATCTACACTTTTTTGCACTGACCATTTATATAATACTGCTTTTTGATTTTGCGTGTTAGTTGTCACCGTGCTGACTTTCAAAATATCGCCTCTGCCATCAGGATCGTTTATCGGGTTTTCTGGCGATGTTACCAATTTAATTCCAAATTTTGAAACACCATCTACCAGTGGTTCCAGCAAGTTTTCTTCCAAACATTCATTCAAATCTATTTCTGCAGTAAAAAATCCTGTACATTTTGACCTATCATTTAAAGGACATTCTTTTCCACCAGGACCTTCAAGATAGCCGCCTCTTTTGTTTTTATTGCTCTCTCCCTTAGCACCTGAAACAAGTTCGTCGTCGGATAATTTTTCAATAGCTTCGCAGGTATTTTTTGAAAATGCCCACGTTCTTTTGTACGAACTGTCCGCATGCTGGGTCGGAAAAGCAGAATCTCCTTCAATCACAACACCAACCTGATCTCCAGGAGAAAACATCCAGGAAAATTTATCCACGCCAAGCCCTACCACATTTTCTTCATCTTTTCCTTTTCCATTTGTGGATGTTTTTGTTGGATCTGTTCCCCAAAATTCTTTTTCTGCTAGAGTAAATTTTCCATCGCCTGTTTCATCACTCATTGATGAAGGCAGCTCTGCAAAAAGATGTTGGCACAAATTTTCATCTGTTTTTTCAAATGTGCAGGTTCCTGTCGCTTCAGTAACCGCAAGGGCTGAAGAGCAAGATTGATTTGCAACAGCATTAAAAGCAGATGCTTGTGCATTAAGCCACGCCGGAACTGGTGGAGTTACGGCAGGACTGTTAGGGTTTACTTCTAATGAGCTGCACAGATTGTCTTTTGCAAAAATAACTGCTGTGTATGGAGCAGTGGCAGGAAAAAGTGTGTTTCCAGAATCAGCCACACACATCGCTGTTTCCCCATCATAACAATCAACCGAGGCTTGATAATTCTTAAAATCACTTTCGCTTGAAATTTTACAAAAATAATCCTCATTAGCAACCTCGCAAAATTTATTAGTTGTGCGCTCAATTGTTTTTGGAATTGCATATGGCGCTGGAACAGGATGTTGATCAAGCGCATTAGCTGGATCAGCGTTCCACGCCTCAGCATCTACAATAGCAGTTAGATTTGCTTGATAATCTGCTTCCACATATGCGGGATTAAGCACGGTGCAAGTTTCCTGTTGACCAGATTTTGCACAAGAAAGTTTTGTTCCTGTTGGACAAGGAGTACTAAATTTTTCTTCTACTCGCGTTAATTCATAATCTATGCCCTTTGCCGAATCCCTTGCATAACAATATCGTGGAACTGGAGCCTCATATCCCGCAGCCTTATCATTAAAAGAGCTGCTAGCATAACTAACTTTTTTATTGCCATTTTCATCCAACTCATTTGCATCAAAATCTCCTGCAACAATAATTTTAGTTGCTGCTATTTTCCAATCATTTTCTGTGATGTCGCCATCACTATCCATATCACAACTTGCCACATCTCCCGGCTTACTGCTGCTAGATAATCCACAATTTGCCCTTTTTAAATACCAAGTGAAATACAAGTCTTTTGGATTAGCCTTAAAAAAACTTGGGAGTGCTGTTGCAGTCATTATTGAACCAGCAGTTCCGCCGCCTTCAGCAGAAAAAGTAACATCTACCTTTGGAACATCTTGTTTATACATAATACCCTGAATTTGATTCTCCGTCCCATTTATAGAACCCTCGGCATATTTTTCAGCATATGCATCCACATCTGTTTTATTCATAAACTTCTCATACAGCTCGCTAGCCTTTTCTATTTGAATAGGCGCTACACCAAAAAAAGATGCTGCATTAATCTCATCAAGCTCAAGAGCATATACTCCAACTGGAAACATTTCAACAAAAATCAAACTAAACACCAACATTGTTGAAAATATTTTTTTTGTTTTTTGTTTTATTTTAAACATATATGATTGATTATTTAATCATTTTTATAAAAACAGTATCCAAAAAAACTACTATCAAAAACTGACTTATTCCAGAATATAAAATTGATTTGCTTTTATATGCAACAAATCCTGCAAATGGAGCAAATATTAAATATGGTAAAAACATATAAAATACCACTGAATCCCTAGCACTTAAAACTAACGCCACAAAAATAAGTGTTTGTATTAAAATAGCCCAATATTTAAAATTTGCTTTAAAAACAAACATTACAAATCCCCTAAAATAAAATTCATATACTGCAATCAAAACAGCAACCACCGCAAATTCATATAAAAGAAATTTTCCAAAGTCAATAACAATAAAAAACGGGGCCGCATAGTGATTAAAAAATCCTAGATATTTTGAAATTATAAAAAAAATAAAACTCACCACAATTAAAGAGTAAAAACTCCACAATATTCCTTGTCGCCAATCCCCAATCCTAAGCCCAAACAAATCAATAGCTCCTTTTAATATAAATTTATTAAATAATATTGGCAGAACTACAAAAAAAACTAAACTAATAATAGTTTTCTGAAAAATATTTTCACCATTAAAAATCGTATACAGAAAAAGTGAAGCTACTATAAAAAAAACTGTAACAATTATTTCTTTATTTTTCATACTTAAATTCCTTTTTTATTACCCCAATAATAACACAAATAACTCCTAAAAACAATTTAACCTAAATATAAACAAAGCTTAATAAGTTGTGGATAATTAAATATATTTAAAGCTACTTATATTTTTAAAAATGAAAACAATAAACCATTCAAAAACTTAAAAATACAAAAATAATTTTTTAATTCAAAAACACTATTAATGTATTAATTGTATTTTATATAAATATATAATATTTGTTATTATTACTAATGATAATTTTGTGTATAAAAGTGAAAAGAGTTTTGTTTAAAAGAAAAAAACTAATTTCGTCTGTGTATAAGAGTGTGATGAATGATGCAAAGAGGGGTGGATAATAGTAATTTAAAACGCAAATAATTTAATGGGTTAATTTGTTCACAGGATTGATAGTTGTTTATCCACAAGAAATAAATGATATAAACAGGCTTATCCACAGCTTATACACGGGAGGAGTCTTTTTTAAGAAGAATTGAGATAAAAAGAAGAAAGCTTCCTATAAAAATAAACAAATCGGCTAGATTAAAAAGTGGAAAAAAGGGCTTTAATATGGTTATAAAATCTATAACACAACCAAAAAATGCTCTATCTAAGCCATTTGAAAGTGCTCCAGCTATTAATAAAGCAAAAGAAAGGCTTTGCACGGTGGATAAACTGCCTTTTTGTGTGATATAAATTAAATAAACAAGGGTGGATAAAATAAAAAGGCTTAAAAAAGACCAAAATAAAATAGGGTGCAGGTTTAATCCAAAGGATATTCCAGAATTGCATATATAAAAACCGCCTATTTGGCGGATTTTATATTTTACAATCTGATCGAGAAAAACAACTATTCCAACCCCAAAAAATACTAAACTTAAAATAGAAAAAGGCTTCAAATAAGGTTTTTTATTTTGCATAAACCACTTTAGCAGTTAGTGCATATCTTAGCTGCTGGATAAGCTCGCAATCTTTCAACTGGAATATCAGCATCACAATTCTCACATTTTCCGTATGTTCCACTTTCTATTCTCCCAAGAGCTTCAATAATTTCTTTTAATTGTTTTTCAAGAGTATTCTCCAAAGCTAAATTATCAGTATATTCCTCAACCTCTGAGGCATTTTCGTCCTCATTTGTACCTATTTCATTAAAATTAGTGCTAAAATCGCCAGAATCCGTTGTTGGTTTGCCAATTCTGTTAAGTTCTTCTTCTACGCGAGTTTTTTCCAAAAGAAGAGCATTTTTTAATTCAGCTATTGTTTTTGAATCTAATGTCATATTATTTTTTATTATTTAATTAGTAGTAATTCACTCATTACCTGTAAAGAATAGCAAAAAATGGGGAAAATGTCTATATAAAAATATTTTTTAAATGTCGCAGTGTTGCTGAATTTTCTTTTAAATTAGCCATTATCGTTATTGCATCAAAACGATATTGAGCGTCAAGCAATTTATTTTTTGAAATGTAAAAAGATGCAGCCTTACTTAATTTATACAATTTGGCTTTGTTTATATTTTCTTCTGGCAGAGCTAATTTGCCGAAACGCTCGACTCTTGTTTTTACTTCAATAAAAACAATTTCCGCGCCATCTTGGGCAATTATATCTATTTCTCCAAGTCGTCGTCCGGTTTCATTGCAAAAATTGGTTGTAAGAATGTCGTAACCAATTTTTTCAAGATAATTTACCGCAGCTTTTTCCCCACGCGCACCAATAGAGAGATTTGTTTTGTCCGTATTAAGCTTAAACATAAATTAAGATACTCGTAATTTTATTTTTAGAATAACTTAGAATTTTTGTTTGCCTGTTTTCTTTTTGGCCAATAGTTGGCGACAGCAACTCTTTGAGCTTTTGGATATTGAGTATTTATCCAAAAGCGTGCCAAAAAGGAAATAGGCAAACAAAAATTAAGCGCTGTATTTCATGGTTAAAACCATATATTAAATATGATTCTAAGCTTAGTATAACATAAAAATCCCTATTAAAAGGGATTCTAAATGTTCAAAAGAAATGTGAGTGTAAAACCGGATTTCACAATTACATTTTTCTTGAAGAAAAAGGTATGGAAACCCGGCGCTAGTAAGCGCCCAATTATATATAATATGGCGACTAGCGCCGAGCGTTAGTCGTATGTATCAACATGTGAACTTGAAACTTATAGCCCGGGTGAAGGCAGTTCGAGTTTACCTGTCGCATGTATTTTGTATACATACAGTCTTTCGTATTTGTTCTGAGCTTTTATTCAAATACTACTTATGTGAAGTACCTATCCTCTGGCATTGAGCCTTTGATGGGTTTAAAGAACTTTTTGTATTTTTATATTTTTTTTATACAAATTTTTGTTTTTGTTTTGTTTCCCTTCTCAGAATAAGGGCGACTTCGATTGCAATGAATCTAAGTACTTTGGACAGTACTCACGTTCCAATCGCAAATAGGGGGAAATTGTGATTGGAACGTGAGTACCGAGTGAAGAATTAAGTTTTGAAAGTACGTTTTACTTACTGATATTCCAATTATAGCAGAAAATATGCACTTGGTCAACGCTGTGTCATAATAAATGGCTCAACGAAGGACTAAAAGGAATATATTTGCAATAATTCGCGCTGATTTATTTGTAAAATATAAAAACAATAAATTAAAAAAGTAAATTATATTATTTTTTGTCCCCAATTGAGCACACTTGTCCACAAGTTATCCACAGAAGTCCGTTATTCTGACAATAAAGGTGCTTCTTGCACGGCTGCTGTTTCTGTAAGTGCTGGATTTGCAACATTGCCAACATAAGCCTCTCCATTGTTTTCCCCGTCTTGTTCTTGAGAATTAATAATAAGCAACTGTTTGTCGATGACAGCTCTCAGTGTGTTTTTGCTGGTACCTATTATTAATTTGCTATCTGTTACAGCATAGTCAATAGAAAAAGTTGCTTGAGTGTTCATATTAAAATATCTTGTTTTATAGTTGTTGTAAGAGCCGTCTTTAAATGCTCCTGTTGTAATTTCTGGTACTGAATCTAAAAACATAAAGGCAACATCTTTAGACAGTGTGTTTTCTTGAAGTTGCATTTCTTTGATCAAGGATTCTTTATTTTGTATTGAAGTAGAAAAACCAAGTCGTATGCTTCCATTGTCATTATAAACAAAAAGAGTAAAATCGTTGCCAAGAGCAGTGATAATTTTTTGTGAAAGTGTTAATTCTGCTGCAGTAGCAAAAACCGGAAGAGTAACAGGATTATTATTGCTATCTACAACCATAAATTCATAAATTGATTGAGCAGAAGAATCCTTAAGATCGTTTGCCGCATTTGAAAGAGCCGTTTTGATTTCTGCTGCAGAAATATTTTCCATATTTATCACGAGATAATTTGGTTTTTCTGCAGAATATTTTTCAAGAGGTGAAATGATATCAACTGGCTCTTGTACGGACGTTTCAACAACGGGCTCAAGAACAACTGGCGACGATGCTTTTGGTGTGCGAGTTAGCCAAAAATAATATCCGCTTAAACCAATAATAGATATTGTTAAAATGACAATCAAGGTTAAAATGATATTTCGATTTGAGGAAGGCACCGACATTCTTTTTTTTGGCATTGCAATTTCGGCAGCAACAGCTTCTTTTTTTGTTTCTACTTTTGGCGCAACGGGTGCAGCTGAAACTGTTTTTTCAAGGAAAGGGTGTTGCTGACTGCTTTGCGGAGAAAAAGTTTTTTGTTGTTGAATGGGCGCTGCCATTGGCCTTGTGGGAATTTCTTTTTCTATAGGAGCAATATTTTTTTCAAGATTAGGCACACCATTTTTTTCAAGAGATTCCAAATCAGTTTTCATTGTGTGTATTGAAAAATCTTCTGAATTGTTTTGAACAGGTTCTGAATTGTTTTGAAAAGGAGAGGTTTTATTCTCTTGTTGTGTTGTCATTTTTTTATTTTTAAATAAATATAAAGTATTTTGATAACAAAATAGAAGCACGGTAATGTGCTTCTATTTTACAACAATTTTAGAATATTGCCAAGAAATTTTTGTTGCCTAGTTTATTTTAGCGGTAAGATTGATGCGACCTTGATCATCAATAAGTTTTACTTTCACAGGAACGATGTCTCCTACTTTAACAACGTCTTCAATATGATCAATGCGCTTATCTGAAAATTCAGAAATATGAATCAATCCTTCTTGTCCGGGTAGGATTTCAGCAAAGGCACCAAAAGTCATAAGACGCGTTACTTTTGCATTGAAAGCTTCCCCTGGTTTTACTTCGTGAGTAAGATTATCAATCCATTGTTGCGCCTTTTTGGCAGATGCTTCGTCAACTGAAGTTATAAAGATTGAGCCATCATCTTCAATGTCGATTTGCACGCCAGTTTCGTCAATAATTTCATTGATGATTTTTCCTCCAGTTCCGATAACATTTCTGATTTTGGAAGGATTGATATGCATTGTGATAATACGCGGTGCATATTGAGACATATTCTCTCGATGAGTTGGAATGGTTGAAAGCATAATATCCAAAATTTCAGCGCGATTAATCTTGGATTGGCTTAATACTGCGCTAAGCATTTCAACAGTAATTCCGTCTACTTTCACATCCATTTGAAGAGCAGTAATTCCCTTTTCAGTTCCTGCTGCTTTGAAATCCATATCTCCATAATGATCTTCCAATCCTTGGATGTCTGTCAAAACTTTAAACTTGTCATCTTTGCCAACAATAATTCCCATAGCAATTCCACTTACTGGTCGGATAATTGGCACACCAGCATCCATAAGAGAAAGTGTTGAACCGCAAGTTGAAGCCATTGATGATGATCCATTCGATTCCAAAATTTCAGAAACCAACAAAATTGTATATGGAAAATCTTCTTTAGAAGGAATAACAGGCACAAGTGCTCTTTCGGCTAATGCTCCGTGTCCGATTTCTCGACGTCCTGGTCCACGCATTGGGCGAACTTCTCCAACTGAAAATGGTGGGAAATTGTAATGATGGATGTATCGTTTTTTGATGTCAACCTCCATAGTGTCGATAAATTGTTCATCTCCAGGAGAACCAAGTGTTGTTACTGTCAAAGCTTGAGTTTCCCCTCGAGTGAAAACTGCTGAGCCGTGTGTTCTTGGAAGAAGACCCACAAGACAAGCAATATTTCGCACTTCGTTTAATTTGCGACCATCTGGACGTTGTTCTTTTTCCAAAATGTTTTGGTGTACAATTTCGTCAGATGTTTCTTCGAAAACTTGTTCGGCAATTTCTTTCAATTTGTCAGCTTCTTCAGGATATTTTTCCTTAAGGATGGTATTGATCTTTTCTTTGATAACTTTCATTTTTTCTTCAATCACAAATTTTTCTTTGTGATAAAGGATTTCTGAAAGATTTTCTGCAAGATAAAGTTCTTTTATTTCTTTTTCAATTGCAGGATCTGCTGCCAAAAGAGCAGGCTCTGCTTTGGCAGCGCCAACTTCAGCAACAACTTCATCAATAAGTGAAGTGATTTTTTTGATAGCTTCATGACCAAAAGAAAAAGCTTTTGCAACATCTTCTTCTGGAACTTCCTTCATTCCAGCTTCAATCATATTAATCTTGTCCTTTGTTCCAGCAATAATAAGATCAATATCTCCATCAGTCACTTCCCCATTAACAGGATTAAGAATAAATTCTCCATTAAGACGTCCAACGCGAACTGCGCCGATCGGACCATTCCAAGGAATATTTGAAATTGAAAGCGCAGTTGATGCAGCAATCATTGAAACAATCGCTGGATCATTTTCTCCATCAATTGAAAGCACTGTAACCACAACTTGCACATCATTTCGCATTCGAGCATTAAAAAGAGGTCTAATTGTGCGATCAACAACGCGGCCAGTTAGAATTGCCTCATCAGAAGGTCGTCCTTCACGTTTGATAAAGCGAGAACCTTTAATTTTTCCAGCTGCGTAATAACGCTCTTCGTAATCAACCATAAGTGGAAAATATCCACCAATTCGTGATGCTCCTTTGCTCATAACCGCAGTTGCCAAAACAACCGTGTCGCCATAACGCACAGTTACTGCCCCATTTGCCTGCTTGGCCAAAAGACCAGTTTCAATAACAAGCTCGCGTCCTCCAATTTGGAGTGACCATTTCTTGTGTGCCATAAACACATTGACCTTCAGTAACAACATCAATCAAATAAGTGTCCGCAAAAAGCGGAAAAACAACAGTCAAAAAATCAATAATTCAAGTAGTTACGCGTTTCGAAACATTTCTTTTTTGGCCAATAGTTGGCGACAGCAACTCTTTGAGCTTTTGGATATTGAGTATTTATCCAAAAGCGTGCCAAAAAAGAAATAGTTGAGAAAAAGCGTAAGTCCTAATCTTAATTTTTTAACTGTGGTTTGTCTGCCTGACGGAAAATTACTTAAATGAGGCGCTATTAAAGGTTTAATTAAATAATTTTATTAACCTCCCTAACACTCAAAACAATAGCTTATTTAAGGCATTTTGTCAACCCCGTTAGAAATTTCAAAAGTAAAATTTCATTGCTTGTAAGATTTGAAATATAAACAAAATATTTAAGCTAGATAATAAGTGTGAAATTTCTAACGGGGTCAATGAAAATAAAAAGACTGCGCATAGCAGTCTTTTTTATGAAAGATCGTTATTTTATTTTCTAACACCAGATTCTTGTTTCCCGGTATAAATCAAAAATTTCTTTTTGTTCTCAGATAAATCTGTGAAACTGTCCAAGGCCTCGCCAAGCTTGGCGCTGGTACTTTCACCGAAGGCAACTCCCTCCACGCGACAACCAGTCGTGCTTTGGATGTATTCAACAAGAGGAATATAATCTCCGTCTCCTGAAACCAAAACAATCACATCAAGATTTTTGGAAAGTTTGATGGCATCCACTGCAATGCCCACATCCCAGTCGCCTTTTTTGGCGCCACCTGGGAAAAGTTGCAGGTCTTTGGTTTTAACTTCAAAGCCTTGTTTGGCCAATGCTTCAAAGAACTTTTCTTCTTGTCCTTCAAGAGTCTTTATTCCATATGCAATCGCGCGAATCAAAACTCGCTCGCCCACAGATTCTTCAAGAACCTTTTGAAAGTTCACTTTTTTGCCATAGAGAGCCTTAGCGCTGTAATAAAGGTTTTGTATGTCGACCAACACGCCGACCCGCTGTTCTTTTGATCTCAACATAAATGTTGAACACAAATTTGCACGAATAGTAGACTAATTAACACAAATCACGAATCAAAAAAGAGATTCGCGATTTGTGAGCATTCGTTTCAAATTTGTGGTTATTAGTGATTTTAGCCTTTAAGACCAAGTTCCTTGATAATTTTTTTGTAAGATTTCTCGTTTGTCTTTTCAAGATATGCAAGCAACTTTCGTCTTTTTGCAACCATTTTTAGAAGTCCTCGACGAGAATGAAAATCCTTTTTGTTCTTTTTAAGATGAGAAGTCAATTTCTTGATTCTTTCTGTGAACATTGCAACTTGATATTCTGGAGAACCAGTATCTTTGTCGTGACGTTTCACATCTTTTGTCACTTTTTCCTTTTGCTTGTGCGTGAGTGCCATAGCATTTTGTGTGGCAACATACTCGTCTTGGTTACCTTGACGCAAAAAGTGTCAATGAAAGGCCGAAGACCAATAAGTGCTCAAATATTAATTAGTAAACAAACCATAACACGCAATGCCATTTTTGGCAAATGTTAGATGAAAGTTTCTTATTATAAGCCCTATTTTTTTCAAGCCCTTTTGAAATTTTTTCTTAATTGACGTTTGTAAATATTTAAGTTACAGTCTTCTTAGATCTTTACATTATTCATGGAGGTGAACTTATGCCAGATTATAGTTATCGACCAGAGCAAGCGCCATGTGATTGTAGTATGCCATTATTTAAAGAGCGTAAACTCGTTCGTCGAGCATACCCAAATGGTCCTCGTATAATAACTGACAGAGAAAAAGAGGCGTTAAAGAACTTGACAGCACGGTTTACACTGAAAGATTTCGCAAATTCTGGGAAATATTAGACTACAACGCCATGAAAAGCAAACCAACGCCCTTCGTATCCGAAGGGCTTTTTTAAATTTCAAAAGTGCTTGAAAAAAATTTAATAAAGAATTTGTTTTTAGATATTTCCGACAACGTATCTGTGTATCTGAAGTTTTTGCTTCGCTTCCATATTATATCAATAAAGAGTAAAGAAGCAAAAATTTGGGTGAAATGGAAAGGAATTCAATAAATAATTTCCATATTATGAGCCATTTTTTGGGATTTTTGCGCTATCTGTATTTGACATAGTTGCCATTTTATGCTTATATTAAACGTTGTCATATAACTCAAAAAGAAAGGAGGGGCAACCATGCTCTTTACAATTAGAATCATAACTTCTCAAATTACCGTCAACATTCACGCTGACCACCCCATGTATTTTTCTGAACTCGGCGATTATGAAAAATCAAATTTTCTTCTCCGAGAAGGTTGGACACACGTTGAGAAAGAAGATAAAAATCTGGAACGCATCTTCGGTCTCAATTTCTCCACGGGCAAAAAAATTCAATGTTTCTTTGGTCCATATCAATCTAGAGAGGAGGCGGTAATTGCGCTATACAACAAACACTGGTGTCAAACAGATGACTTCAATGTTTGGGAAATGACTGATTCTGCAAAGGAGGAAGGTGGCGACGCAATTGCCATAATTGAGCAAATAGAAAATGTTGCCACCTTTAATAATCCAGATAATTTACCAGAGGGGACGCCAAGTATTTATCACTGGATGGCCACATGGTAAAGTGCTTCGGGGTTGCTGTCGATAGTTTCGGCGGCAACCTCTTTTTTGTTTTTAAAAATCCCAAAAAATGGCATTCTGAATTGTAAAGATTATTTGTTGAATTCCTTTTCATGAAACCAGATACACAGTGTTGGACGATGTGTCATCCCCTAATTTCTTTATGGCATTTCGTCCAACGTTACTCATATCTGAAGTCCTGTCGCTCGTGAGCGACGGGATTTGGGTCGAAAGAAATTGACTTTCCTTGAAACTATTGAAGTGTCAATTTCTTGAGCCAGATATGAGTTGTTCAACGATGTGACAAAAAACTCTATTCCTTAATGCATTCCATTTTGGTAATTTCTATCTAATACTTATAATGGCATACTATCAAGATAAAGAATATACCAAAAAGCCAGATATTTTAAAATTATACTTATACAAAAAAACATTGAGACCACACGTATATACTTTTTTGTTCTGTCCTTCAAAAATAAACCAACGATAAGTAAAACAGTGAATACCAATGCCATTAGCCAATCATAAGCAACAAGTAAAATTTTAAAAGCATCATTATTACAACTGATGTGACTACCATCTCGTTGAAAACCACACTGAAAATTTGAAACAGGTGGAAGATACAGTGACAATAAAATGAAACAAATGAAAAGTGCAATTAAATAAAATTTTTGTTTCATATGTGTTTCAGGTAGGCATTTAAATTGCCAAAATTAAAAATGAATTTAAAAAGAGTTTTTTTGTCATTTCGTTGAACTAGTATTATCCGTACCTGATGATATTTTGGCTAAATCAAGGTATTATAATGCAAATTTAATGTAAGCATAAACCTTTATGAATACATATTAGCATAAAAACAGGTAAAAATAAAACCCTGCTAGCAAGAGCAGGGTTTTAAGTGTGTTGGTGTGAAAGTGTTTTAAATAATCGCAGAGGCTGCAACTTTGTCGCCGGCGTTGGGTTTCATAATGCGGACACCTTGTGTTGCTCGTCCGAGAATTGAAATGCTGGCAAGTGGGATGCGGATGATTTGACCTTGGGCAGAAGTGATGAACAAATCTCCTTCAATGTCGTCAACATTAATGATGTTTGCTCCGACAAGTTTTCCTATTTTGACAGTCACTTTGGCAGTCTTAATACCAGAGCCGCCACGTTTTTGTATTTTGTAAGCATTAAGATCAGTTCGTTTTCCGTAGCCATTCTCGCTGATAATCAAAAGCTGGTTTCCTTTTTGTCCTTTAATGACAACATCCATTCCGATGGCTCGGTCATTGTTCTTCAATTTGATTCCGCGCACACCGGCTGCAGAGCGACCCATTGCGCGAACATCTGTTTCTTTAAATCGAATGGCTTGTCCTTCTGAAGTGCTGATGATGACTTCGTCAGTTCCTGTTGTTGGCTGCACCCAGTTCAGTGTGTCTCCTTTTTCAAGAGTGATTGCAATCAATCCAGAGCGACGAACATTGTCAAAGTCTTCAACTTTTGTTTTTTTGACAACGCCTAAGGTTGTTGTCATAAAGAAGAATTTGTAATCATCAGTTTTGTTATATGGAATCATTGCAGTGATTTTTTCGTCTTGCGCAAGTTGCAAGAAGTTGACCACGGCTTGTCCTTTGGATGTTCTGGCTGATTCTGGAATTTCATATGCCTTTGTTTGAAAGACTTTTCCAGTATTAGTAAAAAACATCAAGTTGTCATGTGACATCACACTAGTAACTTTTTCAATTGCATCTCCTTCTCGCGTTGTTGCGCCAATCACTCCTTTGCCTCCTCTTTTTTGTACCTTATATACATCAGGGTTCATTCTTTTGATGTATCCGTCTTGAGAAATTGTGATGATTGCCTCTTCGTTTGGAATCACATCTTCTTGTTTGAATTCTTCAATTCCAGTTTTGAGTACTTTTGTTTTGCGTTCGTCACCGAATTTTTCTTTAAGTGCAATAAGTTCATTTTTAACCACACCAAGAATTTTCTTTGGACTGGACAAGAGTTCTTCGAGTTGTTTGATCAAAGCAAGTTTTTCAACAAGTTCATCCTCAATTTTTTTGCGTTCAAGTCCAGCCAATGTTTGCAAGCGCATTTCCAAAATAGCAGTAGCTTGCAATTGCGAAAGCTTGAACTTCTTCATCAAATTGGTGTGAGCCTCTTCTCTGCTTGGAGATTTTTTGATTGTTTCAATAACAGCATCGATATTGTCCAAAGCAATTTTGAGTCCTTCCAAAATATGAGCACGATCCTTGGCTTTGTTAAGTTCAAATTGTGTGCGACGTTTCACCACAATGTTGCGATGCAAAATGTAGTGTTCCAAAATTGATTTAAGAGAAAGGATTTGTGGATCAATTCCATCAACCAATGCCAACATATTTACATTGAAATTCTTTTGCAAATCAGTTGCGTTGTAAAGTTTGTTCAAAACTTTTTGTGCGTAAGCATCTTTCTTAAGTTCGATCACGATTCGCACTCCGTCCTTGTCAGATTCATCGCGAAGATCTTTGATGCCCAAAATTTTTCCTTCTTTAACCAAATCCGCAATCTTGATAATCAAATTCGATTTGTTGGTCAAATAGGTTATTTCTGTGATAACAATATGAAAATTTCCAGATTTTTGTTCAATAATGTCAGCCTTGGCACGCGTTACAATTTTTCCGCGACCGGTTGAATATGCTTCTTTAATCCCGGGGGTGTTATACATAATTCCTCCAGTTGGAAAATCAGGGCCTTTGATGAATTGCATCAAGTCGTCCACATTAGCTTCTGGGTTATCAATCAAATGATTGATAGCATCGGCAAGTTCGTTTAAATTGTGCGGAGGAATATTGGTAGCCATACCAACAGCGATACCCATTGTTCCATTAAGCAGCAATTGCGGAAGTTTTGCAGGAAGAACAACTGGTTCTTTGTGAACACCATCAAAGTTTGGAATGAAATCAACAGTGTCTTTTTCAATATCAAAAAGCATTTCTTCAGCAATTGCTTTCAGTTTTGCTTCAGTATAACGATAAGCAGCAGCGCTGTCGCCGTCCATTGAACCGAAGTTTCCTTGTCCCCAAACCAATGGATAACGAAGTGAAAAATCTTGCGCCAAACGAACCATAGAATCATACACAGCAGTATCGCCGTGCGGATGATATTTACCAAGCACTTCTCCGACCACGGTAGCAGATTTTCTGAATTTTGCAGTTGGACGAAGGCCAGTATCCCACATAGAATACAAAATTCGACGATGCACAGGCTTAAGACCATCGCGAACATCAGGAAGTGCACGAGAAACAATAACGCTCATCGCATAATCCAAATATGATTGTTGAACTTCTGCAACAATTTGACGAGGTTGAATATTTTCTGGCACAAAATCCAATTTGTTTTGAGAAACTGCTTTCATATCGAGTTGGGAAAATCCGCTTAAGTTCTATCAGGTCGCTTGTGACTGACGTGAATTGCTTAGACGATTTTTTAATTAAATTATTTTCGAGTTATCGTAAATTATGCTTAATGTTTATTTTTTGTTTCGCCTATTTCCTCTTTCGGCACGCTCTTGGCCGAAAGCTATGGCCAATCGCTCTTGCCTGCTGTCTCAGCCAACGGCCTCAAGAGAAAATAGGCTCACAAAAAACAATATGTTGCGTATGACTCTTTATTGCGCAGGAATTGTTTGTAAATCACTGTAACTGTCTGTTTGCGGGGCTTCAGAATTATTTATGGATGGTGCAGGATAATCAAATTCAGTTTCAGTACTAATACCCTCATTGAAATTTTTGATTGATGGAGCTTGCTCTTTAATATCTTTAAGTTGCTGGGATATGTCAGGGATGGTGGATGCTTTTTGATTTGAATCTGATTTTTCTCCTTGAAACAATGAGCCCATTGAAAAAAACCAGATGCCTAAGATAAAAAACATTGAAACTGACACGGCACCCCAAACCCAACGAAGACGGATATGATCCGGCTGTAATCTTACCTCGGCAATTTTTTCTGATATTTTGCTAAAAAACATTACGCTTCGTTATTCATTAAAACGATTTCCATTTTTTTATCTTCCAAATCTTTTTTCTTAACAGTATATTTTGCAATTTTTTCTTGTGGACAGTTTCCCATTTCATTGCAGAATTTCTTTTCATCTTCTATTTCAGCTGTCACGCCAGTTGTTTTATAGTGCATTGGGATAACAATGGCTGGTTCAATTTTTCGCACCAACTCAGCTGCTTTTTTCCCATCAATTGTGCTGCCTCCGCCAACAGGAATAAAAAGAATATCAACACCATCAATTTCTTCAAGTTGTTTTCCAGTTAAATCGCATCCAAGATCGCCAAGATGACAAATTTTTAATTCTTCAGCTTCAAGAATATAAATTGTGCTGCGACCCCTTTCGGTTCCTTCGACGTTATCATGAAAAGAATCAACTCCAACAACATTTATTCCTTTAACAGCAAATTCCCCAGGTGTTTCAATAATTACTGGGTCGCCCTTGATAGCGCTTATATTACTATGATCTTTATGACTGTGTGAAACAAAAACAATGTCAGCTTGTCCTTGCGGTGGTCTTATTCCCAATTCTTTTCCAAATGGATCGAAAAAAAGTGAAATATCTTCAGTAGCCCTACCTCCGGGTTTGGTTGTCAATTTGAAACAGGAATGACCATAATATTGTATTTGCATTTGTTTGTCCTTAAGTTTTAAAGTTTTCTTTCAGCTCAGATGCAGTATACCATAGCGAAAACTTCTTGTCGAGATGTTTTTGCTTCACTCCCCAGTTAAATAGTCTGTCTAAAGCAGAATTTAACGGGGCAAGCTTGACCCGTCGCTTGCGAGCGACGAGTCTTGCCAAAAAACCAAAACTAGTATAGGATAAACAAGTGGTTAATTAATTAAGAAAATTTAATAGTGAAATGCTTTAATTTCACAGTGAATTTCTTGATAATTTCCCTTTAAAGAGGGATTTTTGCATATAACGACAACAAAGTGCAATTAATTATTAATAAAATATAGGTGGCACGCCTAGAAAGAAAATAGTATGGCAACAAAGAAAACAGACATTCTCGACAAATTAGCCGAGGAAGTTGATAAGATCAAAGAAGATAACACCCCGATAGCTCCTAAAAAAGCAAAAAAGGCTGTTATTAAAGAAGAAGAGGAAAAGGATATGTCTCCAATGGCAGTTCTTTTGGAAGAAAATCCAGTTAAAATTCCTCAAGTAGGAGATGTTTTGGAAGGTGTTGTAATCGACATTACCTCAAACTCATTACTTTTGGATCTTGGTGCTCTTGGAACAGGTATTGTACTTGGAAAAGAAATCAAAGATGGCCTTGCTGTTGGAAAGGTTAAAAAAGGCGACAAAGTTGGCGCAACATTGATTGATCTTGAAAATGAAGATGGGTATATTGAACTTTCTATTCGTGAGGCTTCATATGAGCGAGCTTGGGATGACTTAGAAGCTAAGAGAGATTCAATGGGAGCTGTTATGACAAAAGTTTTGGATGCAAACAAAGGTGGTCTTATGGTTGAAGTTAACGGAATTACCGGATTTGTTCCCGTTTCACAACTTTCAAGTGAACATTATCCACGCGTTGAAGATGGCGATAAGAATAAGATTTTGGAATTGCTTAAGAAATTGGTTGGAAAAGAAATGTTGGTACGCATTCTTGATGCAGATCGCACCGCAGAAAAGCTTATTGTTTCTGAACGCGCAGCTTCAAGTGAAAAAGAAAAAGAAGTCATTTCTCAATTACAAGCTGGAGACACTATCGAAGGCGAAGTAAGTGGCGTTGTGGACTTTGGTGCATTTATCAAATTTTTGCCACCAGCTAAAATGGCATCAGACCGAGAAAGTGACAAACTTGAAGGTTTGGTACATATTTCAGAACTTGCTTGGCAGCTTATTGATGACCCTAGAACCATTATCAAAACTGGCGACAAGGTTAAGGCTAAGATTATCGGTATTGATGATACTAGAATTTCTCTTTCAATGAAGGCGCTCGCCAAAGATCCTTGGAGTGAAATTGCTGAAAAATACAAAGTTGGAGACACTGTCCAAGGAAAAATCGACAAAATCAATCCTTTCGGAGCATTTGTATATTTGGACAAGGATATTCACGGCTTGGCTCACGTTAGTGAATTTCAAGAAGTGTACCCAGGAAAGAAAATGGATGAAATTCTTCGCGCAGGCGAAACCTATGATTGGAAAATCCTTTCTATTGAGCCAAAAGATCACAGAATGGGCTTGATGATTATTAAGGAAGAAAAGTAATAATCATACTTGCATAAAAATCTTCAAAAACCACCTGATTCAATTGGGTGGTTTTTGTGTTTTAAAGGGCTTGCCCAGTACTAAACTTTCGCTAAGCAATTTGGGTTACTTTATATATATTTAAAAAATTGTTAATAATGTGTGTATTTGCTTTAATTAAACGGTAAATACACAAGCAAAAGTTAGTGCACGGGCTTGCTTTATGCTAAAATGACGGTATAATTATGTGATTATCAATAATTCAAAAATATGAACAATTTAGGCTTTATCGTGTCTTTTAATGGGCAGGAAGGTTCTGGAAAAAGTACTATTGCAAAAATGGTTTCAGAAAAGCTTAACTTGCCGCGTTATTATATGGGGCAGATGTTTCGTGATATGGCTGCTGAAAAAAATATGACTTTGCCTGAATTTAGAAAAATTTGTGATGTTGATCCAAATTTCGATAGAACCGTAGATGACTATATTGTTAAGCTTTCACAAGAACAAAATGCTTTCGTGATTGAAAGCAGAACAGCTTGGCATTTTATTCCAAAATCTTTGAAGATATATTTAAAAGTTGACCCCAGCGTTGCTGCTAAAAGAATTTTTGATGCCTTATCTGAAGAAAATAATAGAGGCAATGAAGATAATAATTTAAATACTGTTGAGAATATACAAAAAAGTATTCTAAAAAGACGAAAAGAAGATAGTGAGAGATATTTTCTTCTTTACAATATTCGTCAAGATAAAGATAATAATTACGATTTGGTTGTTGATACAACCAGTCTTACTATAAAAGAAGTATTTGCCGTTGTAATGGAATTTATTGAAACTAAAAAAAATGGCTCAATTCATTAAAACAATTCAAAATTTTGCATTTGCAAATAATCTTTGGGAAAAAGGCTCAAAGATTGTTGTTGGTGTTTCTGGTGGCAGTGACAGTGTCTGTCTTTTGGATGTTTTGAGCAAACTCAAGTCGAAATATGATCTCCAACTTCACATTGTTCATATTAATTATGCTCTGCGCGGAGAAGATTCAAAGAAAGACGAGATTTTTGTAAGAGAACTTTCGAAAAAATATAACATTCCACTGACAGTGTTTAAACCAAAAAAAGCTGATTATAAAGGAAATTTAGAAAATAGTCTGCGCGAAATACGATATGCTTTTTTTGAAAAATTAAGAAGCGAAATGAATTTTGATTTGGTAGCTGTTGCTCACAATCAAGATGATCAAGCCGAAACAGTTTTAATGCGTATTATAAGAGGCAGTGGTTTAAATGGACTTAGCGCAATGAATGCTAAAACCAAAAAGATTATCAGACCACTTTTGCAAACCAGCAAAAAGGACATTTTGGCTTATGCAAAAGAAAACAAGTTGAAATGTCGCACAGACAAATCAAATTCGGATATTAAATTTACCAGAAATAATATTCGTCACAAGCTGCTTCCCTATCTCGAAAAGAATTTTAATCCGGCAATTAAAAAGACATTAAGCCAATGGTCAGTGATAGTAGCTTCGGATTATGAATTTATCGACCAAAGCGCACAACTTTTTGCTGAAAAAGTTTATAAAAATAAATGTGCTCACTTTAATGCTCAGGATTTTTTGTCTCAGCACAGCGCCATTCAACGTCAAGCATTAAGAATCATTGCTAATAATTTGAAAAAAACAACTTTGGACATTGAAAATGGACAAATTGAAGAAATGATTAAGATTATAAATAGTGGTAAGAGTAAGAATCAAAAAGCTCTTATTTGTGGCTTGAACATATCAAAAAAAGGTGGTAAAGTGGATATACGTTCATAAGTCTACAAGCTTACAAATTTTTACAAAAATACAAAAAACAACCATAAATCTTTTTGTACTTTTGTACATTTTCGTAATTTCGTAGACTAATAGTTTTATTTAAATCACTAATTTTTATTTGTACGTATGGAAAAATTATTAAAAAATATTGGTTTTGTTGTGCTATTTTTCTTGCTTGCTTCAACTATAATGATTCTTTATAGTGGTCCGAAGCAAAAACCCACAGAAATTTCATTGAGCGAACTGGCAACGCAAGTTAATGATGGAAAAGTCAAAAGCATTTCAGTTGATGGTAATGATCTTACTATTGAGCTTAATGACGCTGCAAAAGAAAAATCAATCAAAGAACCACAAAGCTCATTGACTGAATCGCTTAATAATTATGGCGTTGACAAGGAAAAAATAAAGGATGTAAAAATTGATATCAAGCAAGCTTCTGGTTTTAGTGCTTTTGCTTCAAACATTTTATTGCCATTTTTATTGCCATTTTTGCTTATTGGCGCGTTTATTTGGTTTATGCTTCGACAAGCGCAAAGAGGAAATTCTCAAGCGATGTCATTTGGAATGAGCAAGGCTAGAATGACTGATCCTAAGGATAAAAACAAAAGGACAACTTTTGCAGACGTGGCGGGAGCAAAGGAAGCCAAGGAAGAATTGGGAGAAATTGTGGAATTTTTGAAACATCCAAAGAAGTTTATCGCTATTGGCGCAAAAATTCCAAAGGGCGTGCTTTTGCTTGGCTCCCCGGGAACAGGAAAAACCTTAATGGCCAAAGCTGTGGCTGGCGAAGCAGGTGTTCCATTTTTTAATATTAGTGGATCTGAATTTGTGGAGATGTTTGTTGGTGTTGGTGCTTCTCGCGTGCGAGATTTGTTCAAACAAGCCAAAAAAAGTGCACCAGCGATTGTATTTATTGATGAAATTGATGCAGTAGGACGTCATCGCGGAGCAGGACTTGGTGGCGGACACGATGAAAGAGAGCAAACATTAAACCAAATCTTGGTAGAAATGGATGGTTTTGAAGGAACGACTAGTGTGATTGTGATTGCTGCAACAAACCGGCCTGATGTTTTGGATCCAGCTTTGCTTCGTCCAGGACGTTTTGATCGTCGTGTTGTAATGGATTTGCCTGACATCAATGAACGCGAGGAAATTCTGAAAATTCATATGAAAAACAAACCAATCGAAAAAACTGTTAATGTTCGCACGTTGGCAGAAAGAACGTCTGGTTTTTCTGGAGCAGATCTTGCTAATCTTGTAAACGAAGCTGCAATTTTATCAGTAAGACGAGCTAAAAAAACAATTACAGAAGATGAACTTAAAGAATCAATTGAAAAAGTAATTCTTGGACCAGAAAGACGATCAAAAGCAATCAATAAAAAAGAAAAAGAAATAATTGCTTATCATGAAGCAGGACACGCTTTGATTGGATCAATACTTCCAAATGCAGATCCAATTCAGAAAGTTTCTATCATTGCTCGTGGACAAGCTGGTGGTTATACATTGTCTGCTCCAACTGAAGACAAAAGTTTGCACTCCCGAGCATATTTTATTGATGAATTGGCAACACTTCTTGGTGGTCATGTTAGCGAGCAAATGTTTATCGGAGATGTGACAACCGGTCCGTCAAATGATTTGCAACGCGCAACACATATGGCTCGCGCAATGGTTACTCGTTATGGTATGAGCACTCTTGGACCACGAACTTTTGGCAAAAAGGAAGAAATGGTTTTCTTGGGTCGTGAAATAAGTGAAGAGAGAGATTATTCAGATCGCACTGCTGAAGCCATTGATGCAGAAGTATCTCGCTATATTAGTGACGCATATAAAACAGCTGAAAAAATATTGACTGATAATGGGGATATTTTGAAAAAAATTGTGTCTGAACTTTTGGAAAAAGAAACAATCGAACGAGATGAATTCAATAAGATTGTTGGCATTGAATTGCCAATAAAAAAAGAGGAAGAAAATGTTGCTATTGCTGCGCAAGAATAAATTGCTTTCAGTTTGGGTGATTAATTTAATATTAAAATTAATCACCTTCTACAGAAAACATATATTTACTTTAAAAAATTCACCCTGTTAAATAATTTTAATTTTCTTGAAAAAATTAAAATTAAGATTTGAGTTTCAAGTTTATTTAACAGGACAGGATAAAGTAATTAATTAACAAAAATAAGTTTATTTCTCTTAAAGAGACTCAAATCTTATTTAACAGGGTAAATGAAAAAGATTCAATATATCAATATATTGAAGGAATCATTTTCTATCACTTGGGAAAATAAATTCCTGTGGTTTTTTGGTTTTTTGATTTTCATTGGATCGTTCGGGGGTAATTTTAAAATGAATGATGGCGATTCGGTTGATCAGCAGCGCATTGTTGAATTTGTTCAAAACAATCTAAGGCTTGTTGCTTTTCTGGCTGTGGCATTTGTCATTGTTGCACTAATTTTGTTTTTGCTCAGAACACTTGCATTTGCAGGAATAATTAAATCTGCGAATGATATTAATCTATACAAGCAGCTTTCTGTCGTTGCAATATTGAAGGAATCTAAAAAATATTTTTGGAGATTATTTTTCTTGAGCATTGTTATTTTTGTAGTATTGATAAGTATTATGCTCGTGCTTGGTGTTCCGGTTGTGTATTTGTTTACACTTAAAGCAAATGTGTTGGCGTTTATTGCTTTGTTTTTGGCAATTGCAATTATTTTACCACTTTTAATCCTGGCTTCTTATTTGCATCACTATGCTAGTTTGCGTATTATTTCAGCAGATGAAAAACTTAAGATATCTTTGGAATCGGCATATGCTTTGTTTATAAAAAATATTAAAGAGAGTTTAATAATGAGCTTGGTTATGTTTATTACCAGGTTGTTGTTGCTGATTGTGATTGTTTCCGGGTGTTTATTTGTGGCTATTATATTTTCTCCTGTGGGACTTATTGCATATCTGATTTTTGCTAAAACAGGAATAATTGTTATTGCGATAATCGCAGCACTTATTTGTGGTGCATTTTTGATGGTAGTTTTTTCTTGGTACGAAGCTTTTCTGCAAACAACTTGGCTTTTCTTTTTTAAACAGATTGCATTTGAAAAAGACAATGAATTGAAAACCGTTGAGGAATTGGCAGAAATGGAAGTTAAAATTCCAAATCCAGAGGTTGTTTAGGGTGTATAGCTCAGTTGGTTAGAGCGCTACATTGACATTGTAGAGGTCTCCCGTTCGAGTCGGGATATACCCACTAATAATGACAAAAATAAAAAACACTTGATTTCATTCAAATGTTTTTTATTTTTTGTTTGTAAGTCGTATTTGTATTTAACGTGTCGGTGTTATTGTTGGCGTTGTCACAGTCACATCTGGATTAGTAACGTTTACACTTGGCGGTGTGTATGTTGTTTTTGCTTTTGTATTTGGTGGACAATTTATTTTATTTCCCCTAACATCAACTGCTGCGCCAGAACTGTCGTAGGAGAAATTTCCAGTTGCGCATATGTTGCCTATTTGAACTCCACCGCTAAATGATCCTGCTCCAGTGCTAGCTGTCACGCCACCTGCGCTAACTCCGATTCCTCCATTAGCACTGTATCCTAGACTGAAAGGAAATTGGTCATTCTTATTTCTGACTGCAGCCTTCCCTTCTTCATTTGCTGTTGCATAATTAAGTGATCTTGAGGCGATGCTGATTCCTGTTCCAGCAGCAATCTGCACGAATGCACCAGCTCCTTGGGAGGCAAAATCGGTGCTCATAATAAGTTGTGTGCCAAGTTGATCTACTTGTGTGAGTGCGCTTGCTGCTAATGCGGCTGGCTGCATTATTTTTCCAGTTTTTTTGTCCTTAACTGGAAGAAAGCCCCTGTCTTGTGAAAGCTTGGCAATTTCTTGAGCCTTGGTAAATTCAGAATTATATTTTGCAGTGGATGTTAATGTATAGCACGCAACATTATTGGCGCATTGCATATATGTCATAATTCCTTTCATATTGCCACCGTCAAACATTTTCGTGGGATCAGTTACGGTGTCTTGCAAATTTGTCACAAACACTTGTCCATCAATTGCTCGAATTGCTTGACCTCTAAGGTAACTGTCATAATTTGGGCCAATTCCTTCATAATTCAGTGAAGATAATCTTCCACGACTAACAGTGTTAAAAAAAGAATTCATTTGAGCCATTGCTCTTTGTTGTGGTGAAACATACAAATAGTTGTTCCAATCAGAAACAACTCCCCCTCCCCCATCATCTCCAATAATAGCTTGGGTTATTTTTTGTACAAGCATTAAAGCTGCAACCTTTGCGGCAACAGTTCCTATCTTTCCAACCATATCCAAAATATATTCTATTTGTTCGATAGAAAATCCTGCTGCATCTAAAACAGTGATTGCTCCTTCAAAAAGAGCATTTACAGCTGCTATTGAAACTGGCCAGGCTTTTGCTTGGCGGACATTTAAAGCAAAAACACTAAAAAAAACAACAGAAAAACACAATACAATTGAAATAAGTTTCTTTTTTTGCATATATAGCTATTTTTAATTCACAGAAAATGAATTAAAGTTGTTACTCCTCAAACTGCTTGGTATAATTTAAAAAATCTGTTTGAAAAAAATCTGCCAACAGTGGCGTGAGTTCTTGTATTTTTTTAATCATTGCCATTTTCAAAACCGGATCTGTATCAACAGTCGGAAGCATTTCACGAAGAGATAAAAATCCCATCGCTATGCGAATTATTTTTACATGTTGGTTCACGAATGTTTGCGGCACTTCCATATTCAATAGTTGCGGCAAAAGAAGTTCTGTTCTATTTGCAATATCCAAAAAATAAGCTTGATCAGTGTTTGATTCTGCAAAAGAATTAAATTTTGCCATAAATTCATCCATTGTAGCGGTAAAATCTTCCTGTGAAAGTATTGGTTTTGGACTGCTGCTTATTACAAGATATCCTACTTGGGTAATATATTTTTCTGCATCCGCTTTTATTTTTTTCTTTTTCTCTTCTGCGCTTAGAGTTGCATATGTTTGATCAATAGTTTTTATTTTTGAGATATCAACAACAGGAAGAGTCGCCAATGTTATTGGTTCTCCTTGCACAGCTGAAAGATTTTCTGTGACGAAATCATTAATTTCGCTATTTGTAATAGGTTCATCCCCTTTTGATTCTACAAATGTTTTCAAATCTTCCGCAAGATCATCTGTTAGTGCTGAATCACTGGTGCCCGTGGTGTTTTGTGTGGTTGTGTCTTGAGTTTCTGCTGCTGTTGTTACTGTTGCTAATCTATCTGCAGGTGCTGCTATTGTTGGGTCGTATCCACTTTCAACTTCCACGCCATCTGAGTAACTATCGCCATCAGTGTCTATATTATTAGGATCTGTTTTGTATAATGTTTCCTCAGCATTAGTAAGACCGTCGCAATCGCTGTCGGTAGTTTTATCACAAACAGTGGTGGTGCTGTCGGTATCAGCTTTTACGTACGTCAAATAATTAAAGCCAGCGAAAAAAAGACAAGCCGAGAATAGTAAAAATTGTTTTATGTGTTTTACCTTTATATACATATTAAAATTATATCATCTAACCCGTTTTTTGCAAAGTAAACGATAATATTTTTTCGTGGTTTCAATAAATGGAACATTCTTAAGTTTGAGAAATGGTTTCTCGATGAATTTGTATGAAAAAATTGCCAAAACCAATGTTAACAAGAAAGCAATAGTGGTGTATTCAAAAAATGATAACCTGCCATTTGAAAAAAAGGACACTGTTTGCTGGATGGGAAAAGCGAAAAGATAAAAGCCATAAGAAAAATCCCCATACTGAGTTATTTTTTTTAAAAAATCTATATTTGCCATAGCTATAAATATGACAAATATTGGCAAGAGAAAATAACTTGCTAATTCAAGATATCCAACAGCTATTAATCCCAAAAAAATGATTAATAAGGCAAAAAGTTGTTTTTTTGATATTGAAATGACATCTTTATATAGATAGATGGCTACTCCAGAAATAAAATAAGTAAACAATCTTATTATGTCAGAATATGGAATAGATGAGCTTTTTTGAAAAAAGGTAAAAAAATCTTTGTTTAGCGAATAAATGGTGCTGTAGAGCAAGAGAAATATTAAAGCATAAAGAACAGTAATTTTTTTTGTAAATATCTTTTTAAAGCCCATCACTGCAACAAGAAGATAGCACCCAATTTCAATGGGGATGGTCCAAAGCGATGCATTAACAACATAAGGAAGGCTGTTTAAAACAAAAACTCCAGGAAGTTTGTTTGCAGTAATGTCAATAAGATTAAGAGAAAAAATGTTTATTGTGTAAGTAAGTGTGCTGGGATGTTGAAAGTAGGTTCCTATCGAAAGAAACGTTGTAATTGGTCCAATAATCAAAACAGTGAATAATCCTGCAAAGATAAGTCCGGGATATATACGCAAAAACCTTTTTTTTATAAAGAACGCAGTATTATTGTTATCTAACCAGCTTTTTGTTATTAAAAAACCGCTTATAATAAAGAAAATATTTACCCCAATTGCGCCAATTTCTAATCCCCTGTCCCAATTTAATATTCCAATAGATCTGGTTATTAATATTGTGTGTCCAAAAAAAACCAAGAAAGCCGCCAGCATTCTTAGAAAATCAAAATTGTTAGTGGTGGAATCTATTATTGTTGGAATTTTCATATAGGTAACAAATTTCGGATAAGTTATCAGTAATTATATATCAATATAAATAAGTATATATTAATAAACTGAATAATATGATCTAAGCAATGCGCTGGTCTGGGTCAACTTGTTTATTTTGGCTAGCAATAAACCCAAATATCATCCATAGTAATATTTGTCCTTGCTGTATATCCCAAAAGTAGTGATCAAAAAGCATAATGAATATAAAAGCTAAAAGGATGGCATTAGCAAATATGGATAATATCCTAATTGTTCCACGTGGAACAATTAGGATATTATCCTTTTCAAATTGTTCCACCCCAGTAGGAATGTTCCACGTGGAACATTTATTTGTTGCAGATTTTTTTATCGAAGTAAAATTTAAAGAAGAACTTTTTGAATTATTGGAACATCCTACGGGGCAGGCGTGGAACAATTTGAAAATAAAATATAGAAACCCCAACATTATAAAGATACCAAATTCATTTAATATAAGCAAAAAAACATTATGAACTGGCTGGAATTGCCATGCTTGTATGCTTGGTATTTCCATCAAATTAAAAATGAACTGTCCTGCGCCTACTCCAATAAAAGGATGAGATAAAAACATTTCATATGAAGCACTCAAGTAAAACATTCTTTCTTCGAGACTTTTTATTAATAATGAGTTTAAATCAGGTTTTGCTATTATGGTAAATAATACTATAACTATAAAGGTAATTAGAATATTTATTCTAAAATTTTCAACCCTAGTAGAAATGTTCCACGTGGAACATTTTATATTTTTGTATTTTTCAAATAATGTTCCACGTGGAACATTTTGTATTTTCAGGATTGTGTAAAGGTAAAATAATCCCACTAATAAGCCAATAATTGCTGATTTAGAAAAGGTTAAAGAAAGTGCGATGAGTTGAATCGATATAAATATTTTCCAAATTGTTCCACCCCAGTAGAAATGTTCCACGTGGAACATTTTTTCGTTGCAGATTTTTTTGTTTAAATACGGCTTGAAAAAGATATTTTTTAGCGCTTGGAACATTCTACGGGGCAGGCGTGGAACAATTGAAGTTACTTTTTCTTTTAAAATGTTCCACGTGGAACATTTTATTTTTTTTAATTGAGGCACACATTCCCTCCCTTCGAAATGTTCCACGTGGAACAATTTAAGATATAAAAATGAAATCAATATTGAAAATATTAAAAACCCTCCAAGAATGTTTGGGTGAGGAAATAGCCCGTATGCTCTAATATATGCATCGCCATTCAATATTATTTTAGCAACACCAGTAATTGATGATGAAATAATGCTTTCTTTAAGCCAAAATAACCCTATGGATTTTTGAATTAGGAATTGAACAATCCCAATAGTGGCCTGGATAACTCCTGTTACAATTATAATTAAAAACACATTTCTTATAAATGTTCCACGTGGAACATTTATTTCTCGACTGTTTGTAAAATTGTTCCACGTGGAACAATTAAGATTTTCATTTTTGGAGATTCCTTTGGAATGTTCCACGTGGAACAATTTGTATAATTTTTTTGAAAAGAAATTATTGAAATTTGAAAATGTTCCACGTGGAACAATTTGAATTATATAAAAATAAAGCAATATAAATTCTAATAATTTGATTGATCTAAATATTGCTATAGGCTTGTTAGTTGTCCACAATATTGAGATAAATGAAAAAAAGGCTATAAATAAGGGAAATATAACAAGATAATTGTTAATAAGCAGTGCATAAGTTTTTTTAAATAGTGTGAATGTTCCACGTGGAACATTTTTTAATGTTTTTTTATGACTGTTCCAATCTTGCCATTTAAAATGTTCCACGTGGAACATTTTTATTTTGGCAGATTGATTTTTGAAAAAAGATATTATATTTGACATTATTAATTTATTATTGTATAATATATATAATAATAAAGTCGAAATTAAGAACAAATCAGATAGGTAGATGTATACCCCGGAGTATTCATTGAAAGAATTATTTATTGAATAAAAATATAAAACCTTTCTAATTGACAATGTAAAGGTTGCCAAAAACATATAAAAAAACCAAATGTCAGGTCTTTCCTTAAAAGAATGCCACAGTTGTTTGATTATATTTATCATACACCTATTATAGCGCACTTTTAGGCAATTTGAACATTGACCAAGACATCACAGGTGCTATGATGGAGAGAGTGAAAAGGGCCCATAGTATAGCGGTAGAACAGATCCATGGCATGGATCAAATCGGGGTTCGACTCCCCGTGGGTCCACTGGTTTTATTTTTATAATTTGTCCTCGTAGTTCAATGGATAGAACAGCAGCGTCCTAAGCTATAGATGTAGGTTCGATTCCTACCGAGGACACAAGTGTATTCTTATGATTCGTAAAATTCCAAAACCTGTTCTTGAGGTTTTGAAAAAAATTCAAGAAAATAATTTTGAGGCGTACATTGTTGGGGGTTGTGTGCGCGATTTGTTGCTGGACAAAATGCCGAAAGATTGGGATATAACAACAAATGCTGAGCCATCTGAAATCATTGAAATTTTCCCGGATAGTTTTTATGAAAATGATTTTGGAACTGTTGGTGTGAAAGTGGAAAAGTTTATTCAAAATGGAAACGGATTGCTTAAAGAGGAAAGGGAACATGATGTTGTTGAGGTTACAACATATCGAATTGAATCGATATATTCAGATCGCAGACGTCCAGACGAAGTTAAATTTGCCAAGACGCTTCAAGAGGATTTGAGTCGCAGAGATTTCACGATGAATGCAATAGCTCTGCAACTTACAACTGACAACTCACAACGTACAACAGAAAATGTAGGATTTGAAATTGTGGATTTGTATGGTGGGCAAGAGGACATTAAAAATAAAATTATTAGAACGGTGGGGGATGCAAATGAAAGATTCGGCGAAGATGCACTCCGAATTATGCGCGCCATTCGTTTTCATTCGCAGCTTAATTTTGAAATTGAAGACAGAACATTTGAAGCTATCAAAAAAAATGCAGCTCTTATTAACCATATTGCACTTGAAAGAATAAAGGATGAACTTACAAGGATTATTCTTTCTGATAATCCTGCAGAGGGAATTGATATGATGCATAAAACTGGCTTGCTTGTGTATATAATTCCTGAGATTGAAAAAGGAGTTGGCGTTGCGCAAAACAGACATCATATTCATACGGTGTATAAACATTTGATTTTGGCTTTGAAATATTGTCCATCAAAAAAACTCGAAGTGCGTCTCGCTGCGCTTTTTCATGATGTTGCAAAACCACAGACAAAACAGGGAGAAGGGTTGTATGCAAAATTTTACAATCACGATCATATGGGGGCAAGGATTGTTAAGAAAGCTTTGACAAGATTGCGTTTTTCAAATGAGGTGATTGAAAAAGTTACAATGCTGGTTGATAATCATATGTTTTATTACAATCCCGATGAAGTTGGAGAGGCAAGTGTTAGAAGGCTTATTAAAAAAGTAGGGCTGGAGAATATGAAAGATTTGATGGACTTGCGCATTGCTGATCGATTGGGAAGCGGAACACCAAAAGCTAAACCATATAAACTTAGGCATTTGGAGTATGTCATTGAAAAAGTTTCTAAAGATGCTGTTTCTGTTAAGATGCTCCAAATTAATGGAAATGATTTAATGAAGGATCTTAACATTGCACCTGGTCCAAAAATTGGAGCAATCCTAGACGTTCTTCTTGCGGAAGTTATTGAAAATGCTGAAAAAAATAAGAAAGAATATTTGTTGCAGCGCGCTAAAGAATTATCCGTAGAGGATTTGTCTAAACTTCGCGAAATGGCAAAAGAGAAAATTGAAGAAAAAAAAGAAGAAGAAGACAAGGAAATCAAAGAAAAACACTGGGTTAAATGATTGCTAGAAAAAGTATGATAGCATAGAAAAACAGTACTAGGAAAATGTATTTTTCCTGGTATTGTTTTTTTGTAAAAAGATAAAATGTGAAAATAGAATATATTATGCTAAAAAGAAGCATTGATTTTATGTTTAGTAGAATTGGAATAAAAATAAAAACAACTGAATATAGAAAGGCAATAATCCTTTTTGAATTTTCGAGTCCAAAAACAACAGGCATTGTCTGCATTTTTTCATTTTTATCTCCGGCGTAATCTTTGATATCTTTCATATTTGAAAAGAAAGAAAAAACAAAAGCAATGATGGCGATTGCCTTGAGTGGAAAGGATGTAATGTGTTGATCTGCTGATACAAAAAAGAATCCAGCCATTGCAACTGTGACAGATGCAAGCCCAATTATAATTGAAGATGAAACGAAATGACGCTTAAGGCGAAGTGGGCGAGCAGAATAAACATAGTAGGCCATTTGAGTTAGGATAAAGAAAAAGATCACAGTGGTGTTCATTGTCGCAAGTCCAAGAACAATAAGAATCAATAAAACATAAGAAAAATTTTTCCATTGCGAAAGAGAGACATCGTTGTTTGCTAGTGGTCTTTTCGAATTTGAAATAATATCAATTTTTATATCCTCGATGTCATTTATGCAAACAGCAAAAAGTGTGTTTAAAACCCCAAGTAAAAAAATGGTTGCAAATGAGATAAGTGTTGTGATGTTAATGAGTTCGACAGTGACAAATGTTTTTTGATTTAAATAAATTCCGATGAGCGCAATAAAAGTCCAATAAATTATTCTGGTATACGGAAAATTTTCAAGAAACATTTTTCGATATTTTAAATTGGGTAATATGAAAATAAAAAATAATTGTATTACAACGAGCAGCCAAAAAGATTGAGCCATAAAGATGGCATGAAAAAAAGCTTGTTGGTTGGCGGTGGTTAGACTGAGGGGTAATGCTTGGCGTGTTACTTGAATTAGTCCAGAGTTTAATGCCGAGTTGTAAATTTTTTCTGCTGAATCAATTTGATTTTGCCATATGTATGGCAGGGCAACAATACTCGGGATAATTGCGCAGAAAAAAAGAAACAAATATCCCCAGAGCACGCCGATCGCTGATTTGAATATGTTGTTGGTATTTTTTAATATGAATAATCCCAGCAAAGATAATATTAAAAAAGCGGTTACTTGTATGCCCATTGTTATTCCTGGCTGGGTGGAAAATTGTGGAAATTTAAAAAATAGAGAAATGAAATTTTGCGGTTCAGTTGCAATGTATGAGATGGCAGTGACTTGATTGTCTTTTGAAAATAAATCAATGACAGGCGGTAGTAAAATCAGAATAAAAGATGGTAGCAAAAAATTCCAAATGCGGTCGATTGTCTTTCTGGTCAGCAGCAAGAGAATTAATGTGAAAAATAAAAAAAGTGAAAAATAAAATAATGGAAAATGCAGATAGGTTGTTTCCCATCCAAAAATAAAACCTGATGGATCTGGATTTGAAAAAAATTCTAAAAATGTTCTCATCAAGACTAAAGCAAAAAGAGAAGCCGCAACTTTTTGAATGGAAAGTGGATTGTCATTCTCAAAGAAATTTTTGATAAAATTTGACATATGTTTCGAATAGCTTATCTTTAAGTAGTAATCAATATATTACATTTATTATGCGACTTAAAATTGAAAATATCAAGGAAAATCCTGTTAATTTGCTTCGAAGAGCTGGGTATGCTTTTCAGCGAAGAGAGCAGGACGAAATGAGCTTTATAAGGCCTATGGCGCGAAGTGGATATCCTAGGTTTCATATGTATGCGCATCTTGAAGGTTTGGCGCTTGTGATTAATTTTCATTTGGACCAAAAAAAGGAGACATATGGACAGGGAACCAGACATCATGGGGAATATGAGGATGAAGGTGCACTTCAAACAGAAGCTCAACGAATTCAAAAATTACTAGTTTGAGGCTTGTCTAATTAAGATATTTGGTCTATACTCTTAATATTGTGATTAATGCCCAGGTGGCCCGCCTCGCGTCGACGAGCGGTCGTCTCCGCGAGTCGAGGCGGGTGGAATTGATAAAATAAAGAAATGAGTGGATTTGTTTATATCTTGCTAAGTCTAAAAGATGGCAAAACCTATGTGGGCTCTACTGATGATTTAATTAAGCGCTTAAGAGAACATCAGAGAGGATTAGTTAAAAGCACAAAAAATAGACTTCCAATAAGATTGCTTCTGGAGATGAAATTTAAAACTCTAGAGGAGGCGAGATACATGGAAAAATATTATAAAAGCTCAGCAGGAAGAAAAAAGCTAAAGCTTTTGTTAAAAGACAAATTATAGATTAATGCCGCGGTGGTGGAATTGGTATACACGCCAGTCTTAGGAACTGGTGGGGCAACCCGTGCGAGTCCGAGTCTCGCCCGCGGCACACTACATACAAAGAACCTAGATGAAAAAAATAATCATAGAACAAGAAAATGCTGGACAACGCATTGATAAATTCCTTGCAAGGGAGTTTTTTTTGTATTCTCGGGTAGAAATCATTAAAAAAATAAAAAAAGGTGAAGTTGTGGTTAATGGTAAAGCAATAAAGCCTAGCTATGTTTTAGAAGAGGGAAATGTGATAATGCTGGAAGACTTTTCAAGGAAAGAAAGTGACAATGATCTTTTTGCTAATAATGATATTCAGCTGGATATTTTATTTGAAAACAAAGATATCGTTGTTATTAATAAACAAGCAGGTTTGCAAGTCCATCCAAGTTTTAATGAAAAGAAAAATACCTTGGTCAATGCTCTTTTGGCTCGTTATCCTCAAATTATTAACGTGCACGATGGCAGTATTGGCGCTGAGCTTAGGCCTGGTATTGTCCATAGGCTTGATAAGGACACTTCAGGGGTTATGGTAATTGCACGCAACACGGAGGCTTTTAATGCGCTTAAGGAAAATTTTAAGAATAGAACCGCCGAAAAGCAATATTTGGCTATAGCAAAAGGAATTTTTGTTGAAAAAGAGGGGATTATTGAAAAATCGATTGCAAAATCGTCTAGTTATAAAAAACAAATTATTGCCCGTAGTAATACGAAGACTGTTATTAGGCCAGCGGAAACACATTTTAAAGTTTTAGAAGAAATTGGAGAATATTCTTTTGTTGAAGTTATGCCAAAAACAGGCAGAACTCATCAGATTAGAATACATCTTGCCTCAATCGGGCATCCAATTGTTGGGGATAATATTTATGGCAAAGAAGATGAAAATTGCGTATCAAGACAGTTGCTTCATGCTGAAAAATTGAAATTTTCTCTTTTTAATAAAGAATATGATTTTGCAGCACCCCTGCCACAAGATTTTAAGGATTTTTTAGAAAAAATTTCCAAAGAGAGATAATTATTAGGACTTACGCATTTTCTCAACTATTTTCTAGCGAAGTCGAGCGAAATGAAAGTACTCTTTCAATTTCCGAGCGAGCGACGAAAAGCTCATTTCTTATTTGGCACGCTTTTGGATAAATACTCACTATCCAAAAGCTCAAAGAGTTGCTGTCGCCAACTATTGGCCAAAAAAGAAATGTTTCGAAATGCGTAATTTATAAATTAATAACTAGATCTCTCTCTTTTCAAGATAATTGATAAGACCTGATAAGAAATGTTTAGTTTCTTTCGGTAGTAATGATTTTTCCATTTGTTTTTTTCCTTCCATCAAATAATCGTTAGCCGCTTTTCGAGCATAAACAAGAGCGCCAGTTTCTATTAAAATATTTTTGAAAATGGTAATTTCTTTTTTGGAAATATTTTTTTTACCCAAAAGCAGCGCGAGCTGTTTTTTTTGTTTTGTTGAAGATAGTTCGCGAGCTTTTACAACCATTAAAGTGTTTTTCCCTTCTTCAATGTCGGATGCAACTGACTTGCCAAGTTTTTTTTCGTTTCCAAATATTCCAAGAATATCATCTTGAATTTGAAAGGCGATTCCAATAGGGATTGCGTATCGATGTATGTTGTTTAATATTTTTTTGTCTTCACATCCAGCAATCATCATTCCAATTTGGAGCGGTCCTTCAAATGTGTAACGTGCAGTTTTGTTTTCATACATATCTAAGACATCGGTAGTCGTGATTTTTTTTGCGCATCCCATCGTGATGTCTTGCACTTGCCCAATGGCTGTTGTTATCGATACTTTATGCAATTGTATGAGTCCTTGAATGGTCGCTTTTTGATCGAAGTTTGCTTCCAAAATTCCCTTGTTCATAATGGCATAAATCATATCTCCAATGATGAGTGCTAATGATTCACCAAAGTGGCGCTCATTAATGGTAGAAAGATTACCCAAATCTTTTTTGGAAAATTTTTTGTGTAAGGTTTTTACGTTATGACGAAGTGTGCCATTGTCTATTATGTCATCATGCATAAGGACGAATAGATGTCCAAATTCTGCTGCAGCAGCAGCTTTTATTATTTTTTTTTCGTCTTTTCCGCCTGCACCAACATAGCCATAGTACAAAAGTGCACCACGTATTCTTTTTCCTCCTGACAAAAGAATATATTTTGCATATTCCAAAGAGTCTGCAACAAGCTCGTTGCTTTTTCTTGCCTCACCGATAACAATGTTAAATTGTTTTTCGATTTCGCGATCAACTCTTTTTTTGAATTTAATGATAGCTTCCTGAAAGTCCATATCTTGTATAAAAATAGATTTTAACCGTATTTTAAAGCTCTTTTGATTGTAACATTAACAGCGTAAGAGGCAAGTTTAATATTTTTTTAAATTTTCGCTTAGGATGAGTTAAATGTGAATTTTTTCTTTAAAAACAGCCATTTTTAGGCAAATATGATGATAATATGCAAAATATGGCAAATAAGGTTGACTAAAAACTCTTTTACTAGTATTATGGAAAAGCTTTTTAATTTATCTAATGAAGTTTCCTATAGCCGGTGAGAGCGCAAATCTGAAGATTTGCTCATTTGGGAGTGTGGGATTAAATGTTATGAACAATAAACTATTGAATTTTAATGACGGACAAAAAACATCTGAAATGCCTGCTTTTCGCGCTGGTGATGTCGTTAAGGTTTTCCGAAAAATTATCGAAGGAGGAAAAGAAAGAATCCAGGTTTTTGAAGGAATGGTTATTGCTGTTAAGGGAAAACAAAGCTCATCAACAATGATAACTGTGCGAAAAGTTTCAAACGGTGTTGGTGTTGAAATCGTTGTTCCTATTCAGTCACCAACTATTGAAAAGATTGAAGTGGTAAAACGTGCTAAAGTTCGTCAATCAAAGCTATATTTTGTGCGTGAGCGAAGTGCAAAATCTCTGAAAATGAAATATAGTGCACTTGCTGCATTTGCAAAGGTTGAAGAGGAAAAAGAGACTCCTGCTGAAAAGGTTGTTGAAGAAGTTAAAGAGGAAACTCCTGCTGAAAAAAAGGCTGAATAATATGGTTTGTGCAGTCGTCGGGCGGATGGCCCGCCTCGCGTCGACGAGCGGTCGTTTCCGCGAGTCGAGGCGGGCGGAATTTGGTTTACAACCCTTGTGTAATGCCCCGATGGTGGAATTGGTATACACACATGCTTGAGGTGCATGGCTTTAATCGGCATAGGGGTTCGAGTCCCCTTTGGGGCACAAGTTTGGAAATTGGAAATTGAGATTTGGAAATTACGCGCTTTGCGCGGCATGGGTGATTAGCTCAGTTGGCTAGAGCACTTCTCTTACAAAGAAGGGGTCACTGGTTCGAGTCCAGTATCACCCACCTGTTTTTGACCACAAGAGCCCGGGTAGCTCAGTGGTAGAGCAGAGGATTGAATTTCGATCCACTCTGCAGTAATGCAGTTTAAAATAATTGGGTGAATTCGGGGAAACCTAAGTTTTTGCTTCTTGCAAAAATAAGGCAATCCCGAGCCGAGCCTCAAAGAGTTAAAAGTTTTGAGGAAGGTGTAGAGACTAGCAGGTGAGACTCAACGATAATCCTGCATTAGCGCCCAACTTCGCACTCTTTTGCAAAAAAGAACGAAGATGATATAGTCCGATCCTTGGAGAAATTCAAGCAAAATATAGGAAAATCCTCGTGTCGTGAGTTCAATTCTCTCCCCGGGCACATTGAACTAAAATTGAACCTATGGTATACTGATAGTATATTCATAGGTTCAATTTTTATGCGAAAAGAAAAAATAAAAGCTATTGAATTAAGGAAAAAGGGTAATAGCTATGCTCAAATTGGAAAGATTTTAAATTTGCCAAAGAGCACTTTGAGTTATTGGTTGAGTGAAATAAAATTATCAAAAGATGCTCAGGATCTTATAGATAAGCGTTCTTATAAAAAAAGTGTTGAGGGATTAATAAAAAGAAATAAAAACCAAACTGCCTTAGCCTTGGCAAGAGCAGTTGCGATTAGGGATGATGCAAAAAAAGAATTTAGTAATCTTGTTGGTGATAAACTTTTTTTAACTGGCGTTAACCTGTATTGGGCTGAGGGATATAAGAAAGGTGCATATGGAAGTAAATGGAAAAGTGTAGATTTTGCAAATTCTGATCCTGAAATGATTTTACTAATGATGAAATTTTTTCTGAAAGTATGCAAAGTTCCACTTGAAAAAATAAGAGCACAATTGATTGCACACGAAAATGTTGATATTGAAAGCGCTGTGAAATATTGGTCAAATATTACTGGTGTGGCGGAGGAAAGATTTATAAAAACATCGGTGCCAGTTATTAGAAAAAGCAACAATAAAAGAAAAAACAGTAATTTGACTTATGGCACTTTGCATATTAGGATTAATGATGTGAGCTTTTTCTTTAAGATGATAGGTTGGATTGATGGGCTGAAAGAATATTTTAAGGGTCCATAGCTCAGCGGTTAGAGCAGGCGACTCATAATCGCTTGGTCGCTGGTTCGATTCCAGCTGGACCCACGTTGAAAAATTTTTAATTTTTAATTTTTAAATAAAAGGAGACAAAAACTATTAAAATATTGCGGGTATCGTATAGTGGCTATTATACGTCCTTGCCAAGGATGAGACGGCAGTTCGATTCTGCTTACCCGCTCAACTATTTCAAAAGCACTCCTTACGGAGTGCTTTTGCTGTTTGCAAAATGTTGCGACAAATTCGTGCTATAATGAAGACATAAATTTAATTTTAAAAATATGGAAAAAATACATGCGTTTTTGATTGCGGTCATGGTGTTGGTTGTTGGTGCAATATTGGTGGTGGCATTGGCGGTGAACAACAGCTCAAAAGAAAAACAGCTTTTTTCGGTGGTTGGAAGTGGCACAATATATGCCAAAGCTGACATTGCCAATATTAATGTTGGACTCAAAACTGGCGTGAAGAAAACAGCGGTTGAAGCCTCACAGGAAAGCAGTGCTAAAATGAACAGCATTATTGGTGAACTCAAAAAACTTAGTATCGATGAAAAAGACATCAAGACCAATGATTACAGGTTGAACCCAGTTTATAATTGGACAGAAAACAAAGGTCAGGAATTGACTGGATATGAGGTCACGCAAACACTAAGCTTGAAAATAAGAGACATGGAGAAAATTGGCGAGGTGATTGCGAAAACCACCGAGCAAGGAGCCAATCAAATTGGCGATGTTGCCTTCACAATTGACGATGAATTTGCTTTGAAAAATCAAGCGCGAGAAATGGCCATTGAGAAGGCCAAGGAAAAAGCTGCAATCATTGCCAAGCAATCTGGCATGAAATTGGGAAAAGTGAAAAATGTTTCTGAAAATTATGATCAGCCATCATTTCCAATGTATGCCAACGCAAAGGCAGATGCTGCCACTGCTAGCAATCAGGAAGCCCCAGCTCCAATAATTCAAACTGGGCAAAATGAAATAAGAGTGGAGGTGACTTTGACTTATGAAGTTAAATAAGATAGCCAAATTTAAGGGTTGGATCTGCTGAAAAGAAATTTTTATAAAATGCTTTGTTAGAGCCTTAAAAGGCTCTACTTTGTTATTTTAAAAAGTAAAAAAGGCTTGTATAAAGCAAATGTTGGTGCTTACGGTTGACTGGAGGCTGGTGATGTGCTATTATACTCGGTTGACGATAAATTGATTGATGTCGACCCGGTTTATCAGCAAAGTGCAATACTGATACTGGCTAAGAAGTAAAATTTATTAAATGCGTATAATCAGGCTTGTTGTAGCCTTGCTAGTAATGTTAGCAGTAATGCTTCCATTTATAACACTAGCGAGCGAATCACCAAACACTGAGATAAAAACTAATATAAATTTAAATACAATTAAAAATTTCTTTTTTCCAGCCCCAGCTCTTGCTGATGTTGCTGTGGAAGAAGTTATTGCTCCCGTTGTTGTTGAGCCTGTGAAAACAGAGCAAGAAATCAAAAATGAAGCAATTTTGGCTAAATGGAAGCCAAAACAAACTCAAAAATGGAATAATCTTCCAAAAGAAAAGTTTGTGATCAACGCTTCTGCTTATACTGCTTCTGCAGATGAATGTGATAATGACTTAGGAATCACAGCTTCTGGGATTAAGGTGCACAGTGGAACAATTGCTTGTCCTCCCGAATTTCCTTTTGGTGCGAAATTGATCATTGAGGGATATGGAACATTTGTTTGTGAAGATCGTGGTGGAGCAATCAAGGGAAATCATATTGATATCTATATGGAAACTAAGACCGAAGCATTTGCTTTTGGACGAAGAAACCTTATAGCTCAAGTGATTGAGTAGTACATAAAACACCCCGATTAATCGGGGTGTTTTGCGTTTTAAGCCTGGATTGACGATGGTGATGATTATTGGTAAGCTTATATAAGTTAAGGTCCGTTGGCCGAGTGGGCTTGATGCGAGTGAGCGAGCATTAAGCGGGTTTTAAAAAAGAACCCAGGAATCCGAGGCCAACACAGTTTTTTGTTTGAGGCTATGCCGAGAAATTTAAAGGTCCGTTGGCCGAGTGGTTAGGCAGCGGTTTGCAAAACCGTGTACATCAGTTCAAATCTGGTACGGACCTCAAAATTTAATGCCGCGGTGGTGGAATGGTATACACAAGGGACTTAAAATCCCTCGGGCGCAAGCCCTTGCGAGTTCGAGTCTCGCCCGCGGTACAAATTAAAAAAGAGCATCATTGCTCTTTTTTGCTTTGCAAAAGGTTTGGAATTTTTTGAAAGTCTTCTTCAAAAAGTGCTTTTGTTTTTCTATTGATGCGGGCAGCTGCTGGATGATGGAGTGGAAATAATTTTATCTTGCCAATTTTTTTTATTTCTACATCAATAATTTTTCCATGCACCTCAGAAATTTTTGCAGTTGGTAAAAAACTATTAAGTGCGTATTTTCCAAGAGTAATTATTATTGTTGGAGAAATTATTGCAATTTGTTTTTCAAGCCAAGGCCAACATTCCGCAACTTCTTCGGGAAGGGGATCGCGATTTTCCGGTGGACGACATTTGCAGATGTTGGTTAAATACACATCTTCGCGTTTTATTTTTATGCTCGCTAGCATTTTATCTAAAATTCTTCCAGTGCTGCCAACAAAGGGAACGCCAAGTTCATCTTCCTTTTTCCCAGGAGCTTCGCCAATAAAAATAATTTTTGCTTCAGGATTGCCAGCACCAAAAACAACATGCGAACAATTTTTGCGAAGTTTGCAGTTATTGCATACAGACATTTTTTTGTTTAATTTTTCTAATTTCTTTTGCTTGCTCATTGCGTTATATTTTTGTCATTCCTGCGAAGGCAGGAATCTAGGATATTATCGCATTGTTAATTTAAGTTCATTTACTGTTTTATAAAATATAAGTGTTCTAAATCCTGGATTCCGGATCAAGTCCGGAATGACAAATATTACTTGAGCCCGTTTACTAAAATAAGTTGAAATTTGTAATCGCTATCGTTCCAAACTGCAAATGTTGGGGGATAATATTGATTGGCGACATTCCCAGGGTTTAGCATTTCGCATTCCTTTATATTTCCGTATCGCTCGCCTTTGACAATTTCTGTCCAAGGTTTGTGCGTGTGGCCATAAAAAACATAATCGAATTTTCCTTCCTCGGCAAGTTTGCGGGCATATTCTGGGAAATGTACGAACGCCATCTTCTTGTTGGCAATTTCCACTTCGCCATGTTTAGAAAAAATGTTGATTGATTTGTATTTTCCGTCAGCAAATGGATAATCTGCAGCGTGTCCGCGATCCATGTTGCCAAAGGTCCAAAAAATGTCGCCCACAAAATTTTCACGAAGATAGTCTAGCGTTTCAATTTCCGCTAAGTCTCCGCAGTGAATCAATTTTTCAATTTTATTCTCGCGGCAATAATCCAAAACCTTTGTTATGTTTGGGATGTTGTCATGGGTATCTGAGATGATTGCGATTTGCATAATATTTTATTTTCAGTAGTAAATATCTTCCTCGGTGGCTTTTTGGGAGCCATTCTCGTTATGTTCTTCTGCATTATCTTTCTTTGCGGAAGTTTTTTTACTGTTTGAATCATAATCTTTCAACAGCTCAGGGTATTCTATCGCCATTTGGGTGAATTTGTCCATTTGATAGACTTCATTGATTTCGACTTGGCGGATGATGTCAGCAAATTGATTTTTTATTTCTCGCATTATGTCGCGAAGCTGTTCACGATTTTCAACTTCAATGTCCAAAAGTAATTCCCAGTTTCCCATACCTTTGACATAGTTGATGATGTTGGGATGAAGGCAACAAAATTTGTACAGATCGTCAATGCGTTTTTCATCGAATTGCACAATCTTGAAACAGTTGCGATAAAGCAGTAGTCCGGCCTTTTGATAGTCAATCGTGAAAGTTATTTTAGTGATCACTCCATTTTTTTCAAGCTTGTTGTAATGTTTATGCACAAGTCCAACAGAGCAACCAAGAATTTTGGCAATCTTGGTAAATTCCATGCGTCCGTCTATTTGAAGTAGCGAAAGAATTTTGCGGTCATTTTCGGTCAGCTTTATTTTTTCGGTTGTTCCGCCAGAAACAGCGAATTTTTGAAATTCATTTTCTTTGCCAAGCAAATAGGTGCGGGGAAATTTCATAAAACCCAAACCAATAAAAATGTCGCTCATTGTTATATATTGCCCAAATTTGGAAAAAATGTCTTGCAAAATTTGATTGTGATGAAAAAGGTCCTTGGTGATGATACCAATCAGCACGTCGGCGTAGCCATCGGTGCGTTGGATGATTGGAATGTTCATATTGGAGTTGAAGTCAGCATAGATTTCAGCTTCTTTTTCTTTGCTGAGCCCTGCAAATTTGAGCCAATAACCCCAAAAGAAAGAATAGTCGGCTTTGTCATAGTCGATAAAAGCCCAAAAGTGCTTGATGATGCCTTTTTCTTGAAGTTGCTCAACGTGGTATTTTACGACTTGGGGAGTTGAGGAAATTACCCGCGCAATCTCTGAAAAACTGGCTCTGCCATCCTTGTCCAGTTCAAAGAGGATTTTTTTGTCGATTTCTGATAGGTTCATTTTTTAAATTTTATCATTATATTACAATTATAGTACATTATTACTAAAATAGCAAGCTTTGTATTGATATTTTATCCAAAATGCTGTATACTACGTTGTTAAGATGAAATAGGGAGAAGGAACCTTAACAACAGTTCTTTTAAAATCACCTCAAATAGATCTCACAGCGACACGGACCCCGACTTGTCGGGGACGATTACGGAATGTGAGAACAAGGAGATAGTTATGGAAAAAAATACAGTGAAACTGAATATTGGCCAGGATAATGTTTTGGTGGCTAAGTATAGTCGTAGCATTATCAATGATGTTTCTGATGATCAAATTGGCAAGAGGGTTTTAGAGGTTTTGATTAAGGTTGTAAAAGAGTATATCCCTCACTTTAGTTTTGAAAAACACCATCTTGCTACACATGCTGAGATATTGTGGTTTGAACGATATGAATGTCCATGTTGTCAGACTGGGGTGGAAGCACTTGTTAAAGTGAAATCAAATGGTGGTTGCAGTTCTAAGGAGTGGAAAGAGGGCGCTGAAAATGCTTGTGGGCTATATAATGTTCATATATGCGCTCAATCTCTTCGCGAAACCGATCATTTGGGAAGCAAATTCAAAATAGAAAAGGTTAGTGGATTCACTGAATTTGCCAGTGGTTTTACCGAACATCTTACATCACAATCTGAAAGAAAATAAATTCTCTGAGAATGCAGAAAGGAGGTGATTAAAAATTTAAGGCAAGAGGAGAAAATTTTTCTCTTGCCTCTCTCATTGAGCCCGTCAAGGAGGCTGGCTCATAGGAGAAGGAGTTCATTAAAAATTAAATAGTGGTCTTAACTGAGAAAGGAGTTTTTTATGGAAGCATTTAAACTGGACTGGTACGAAGAACGATTTAGGGGTAGCGTACGGTGTGGTGCAGTTGTAATCGCAAAAGATGAGGAGCAAGCTATTAATATGGTTCTGGATCGATTTGGGGAAAGAATTAGTAAACGAGATAAAGAACACCTCAAAGATTCAATAAAAAAAATGGGTTGGGGTGAAATACAATTTTTCGAAAATTAAAAGGAGAAAAAATGAAAAATGTCTCATTAGTTATTATTGTTTTAGCTGCGGTAGTCGGTTTGCTCGCTTTCGCACATGCTTTTGGGCAAGTTCCTTTGGGTAATGAGGAGAAGATTGCGCTTGATTATTTGGTAATGAAAATTTGCGCAATTGTTGCAGCAATCTCATTGCTGATAATTCTTGCAGCCGATTTTTCCAAGAAGGCTAGGGAGCTTTTAAAAAAAGTTTTTGGTTAGACAAAACGGAAAAAATAAAATGAAAGGAGGTTAAAGCTTAAAGGCGACAGTCCAATGTGACTGCCGCCTTTTTTCTTTTGTGTTATAATAAAGAATATTGATAATTAACTTTGATAAACAAAATGCCAAAACAAAAAACAGTAGAAATAATCCCAGATGAAAGAATATTTGGAAGAATTTTTTATATTCGTGGGGAAAAAGTGATGTTTGATCGTGATATTGCTGAGTTGTATAATGTAAAAACAAAAGAATTGAATAAGGCCGTAAAGAGAAATATTGAGCGTTTTCCTGAGGATTTTATGTTTCAGCTTACAAAGTCTGAGAGTGATATGTTTCTAAGGTTCCAAAATGGAACCTTAGAGAATGGTGGTAGAGGAAAATATGCAAAATATTTGCCATATGTTTTCACTGAGCAAGGCGTCGCAATGCTGTCGGCGGTCCTCAAAAGTCGCAGAGCCATTGAGGTTAGCATTCAGATAGTCAGAGTTTTTATAAAAATGAGAAAATTACTTGCTACCCACAAAGATTTACGCGATAAGATTGAAAAAATGGAAAAAGAAAATAAGGAAAATTTTAAGGTTATTTTCAAAGTTATTTCAAAGCTTATGGTAACTAATCCTGAAAAAGGAGAGTCGAAAGTAGTTGGCTTTACTGATAAAAAACGAAAGTAAAAATAAGGCTAAAGATTTTGCAACTTAGTAATAAATGTCTTCTTCAGTTGCTTTTTGCACTTTTTGATTTTCGAGATTTTTATCGGAATCGTTTAATTGTTCAACTGTTTTGCTTTTGTCCCAAAGAAGTTTGTAAAGTTCTTTCATTGATTGGGCGTAGTCCTCACTTTCAATGATAAAACCAAAACCTTCTTTGCGTGAACTTAGGATTGCAACTTTGTTGTCATAAATTCCGATGGCGTTTGGAATGTTTATTCCTTTTGGAGAAAATCTAACATCGCGCAGAGTTTTTTTGAAAGTTGTGGGGTCTTGATATTTGTATGAATCAATCACGAGATCAGAAACATGAATTGATCGAATCCAATAATTCCTTTTTACTTTGAGTTCAACGTAGTGTTCCATCCACTCAGTACCCACTGTTTCCAGAACTGATTTCATTGGAGAAATCCAGTCAGCATTATTGGTGCTGGATTTGAGCGCTTCCATATAAATATCACGTAAGCCTTCTTTCCCTTCATAAAAAGTAATTTTTGGTTTGGCGAAGCCAACATTGTTGATTGATTTGAGTTGAGGAAGGATCTCTTTGAGAATCTTTTCTTTTTCCTTGATGGTTGCAAGCAGGTTTTCTGGTTCGGAAGCGATATATTGCTTCCTTTTGCCCTTGGTTGTCACGTGCATGAGACTTTTTTCTTTGAGACTTTCCAGGATATCGTACACAGTACTGCGCTTGATGCCGGCCTTGTCTGCAACGTTTTGGATATTGGTTGGGCCAAGCTCAAGACAAGCGAGGTATACACTCGCCTCCTTGTCAGTCAATCCTATGCTTAAGAGTTCGTTCTTTAGTCTTTCCATGGTTCTATTTTATCAAACAACGGTGAAAATGTCAATACTTAGACTGAAAAAAGTGCTTTAAATAAGGAAGAAATAGTGAAAATACAAAATGTGTGGCGCTATTATTGACGTTTTATCTAAAAACTGCTATACTGTGTTGTTACGATGAATTATCCGAATGCCTGACGATGCCTGACGAATTAAATCCGAATGAAATTCGAATAAACATCGCAACACAGTTCATTTAAATTCAACCCAAACATAGAAAAGGAGAAAGTCATGAAAAAGTTAGTAATAGTTTTTATTCTGCTGATTGCCACCTCATCTGTTTCAATTGCAAGAGAAGGTGGATCTAAAGAAGAAGCTGTAATAAGGATCGTTACATTTTATTCGAAGAACATACAAACGCATATGGTGGGAGTAGGCGCTGACTGTAATAAGATGAAGGAGGCGGAACAAGAAGCATTAATGTATGCAAACAATTGGTTGAGCAAGAATAAAAATAAGGTAAAGGTGGTAAGTCATTCGGTTGCGGGAAATTTTGTTGGTGCGCAAGGCACGAGAGGATTTTCATCAGTAACAATATTTTATGTAGAGAAGTAAAAGTTTGGCAAGGAATTCAGCGAAATTCCTTGCCTCTCTCATTGAGTTCATCATCGTGGTGAATTTATAGGAGAAAAGTTATCTCACAACTACATATAGAAAAGGAGAAAAAATGGCACAAATAACTTTAAAATGTGAATGTGGCAATGAAACATTTAAGGTTGTAATGCTTGGAGTGGTGTATGCCGGAAAACGTTCTACTATTCAGGATCTTTATGATAGGCAGAAAAAGGTCTATGTGCCAATTTGCATAAAGTGTGGCAAGGAGCATTCCTCGTGATGGTCATATCCTACTTTGGCAAGGAAGTTGAAACCAACTTCCTTGCCTCTCTCATTGAGTTCATTATGGTGGTGGACTCATAAGAGAAAAGTTATTTCACAATTAAATATAGAAAAGGAGAAAGTCATGAATGCATATCAAATTAGTTGGAGTTCTTATAAAAATGGAATTCGTAATGGAGTTATTGTGTTGGCATTGTCGGAACAGCGAGCTGAAGAAATATTCAGAAATTACAAGGCTAATTGCACAATATGCGACATTAAAATCGAACCTATACTGGAAGAAAGGCTTATTTATAGGATGTATGATGCTCCGATTAACTGACTGTTATTGGCAAGGAAGTTGAAATTAACTTCCTTGCCTCTCTCATTGAGTGCACCTCATCGGTGCCTTTATAGGAGAAAAAGTTATTTTACAACTAAATATAGAAAAGGAGAAAAATTGTGAACGCTTATATGGCAAGCTGGAAGCAGCGTAAGGATGGAATGTGGGAATGTTGTCAGGCTATTATCATTGCTTCTTCTGAAGATGAAGCAATGGAAATGGTTTTAAGTGAACGTTATGCTGGCTCCATGACACATGTGGAAGTAACACACATTAATGAAGTTAGAATCTTTAATTTTAGTGGTAGACGTTGAAAAAGAGACAAGGAAGTTGAAACTAACTTCATTGTCTCTTTTTATTTTGGGAATAAAAATGCAAAAATAGTTTAAGGGGAATAAGGGGGTAAAGGGTTTCAAAGGGAATGAAAAGGGAAAAAGGGAATAAAGGGAATGAAAAATTTTTATTTTCGGAAACTTTTTAATAAATCAACGTCCTCTTTCACAAAATCATGTTCTGTTTCTAAAATCATATCGATATTTTTTTCTTGGGCAAATTTTGTAATATTTTTGAAAGCGGCTTCGCCGATCAATCCTTTGCCGATGTGTTCGTGGCGATCTTTGCGGGAGGCGAGTTCTGTTTTGGAGTCGTTGCAATGAATCAGTTTGATTTTTGCAAGTCCAATTTCACTGTCAATTTTTTTGAGAGTGTTATCAAAATCTCGCCAGTCATAGCCGGAAGCGAAAGAGTGTTGTGTGTCCAAACAAATGCCTACTAATTTAGTATGGTTAACAAGTTTTATAATTTCAGAAAGCTGGGAAAATGTTGCGCCGATTATTTTTCCGGAGCCGGCTGCATTTTCGAGAAGAAGTTCTGCTGAGCCTGTGTATCCGTCTAAAGTTTTTTTAAGCATCTCAGCAACTTTTTCTGAAGCTTCATTCTCAAAAAGCTCGCCAGCAGATCCAAGATGAGTCATGACATATTTTGCGCCAAGCAGACTTGCACGTTCAAGTTCGTCGCGCACAATGGCAACAGTACTGTGACGGATGCGATTGTCGGCAGAGGCGTAGTTGATGTAAAAAGGAGTATGCACGACAATAACTGACAACTTACAACTTTCAACTGACAACTTAAATTTCTTCAGAATTTCAGGGGTGAGTTCGGGGGCTTTGCCTCCTTGGGGAGAGCGGGTAAAAATTTGCATAGCTTCGCAACCAAAATCAGCGGCATTTTTTGGTGCATTAAAAACTCCTCCAGCAATTGAAACGTGACAACCGATGTGCATAAATTTAAGTATAGTGTTTATATTACAATTCTAGCAGTATTTTATTTTTTTGGGTATTAAATTAAAACGGCAAATTTTTAATTTTTAATTTTAAATTTTTAATCAAATCTGAATGATTAAATGTCAAAAAGGTTGGGCTAAGTTCTGGATTCCGGATCAAGTCCGGAATGACAAGAGAAAATACAAATTCTTCGCCGTACAAATAATGGACAGGAAGGTAAAAACGTGCTATAATAGATATATTGAGTATAAAAACGGGCGAGAAAGCCCGTTTTCTTTTTTTAAAACAAAAAAACCTAGTTAAATAATATGGATTACCATAATTTAGCGGGGCAAGTAAATATGGAATTGAACTACCGCAAAGAAGATACAATTGTAATTAGCGACTTTCATTTGGGGTCAAAAAGAAGCAAGGCGAGAAAACTTGGTAATTTTTTGCATAAACTTTTAGACAATCCGCCATATCGGCTTATTTTAAATGGCGACGTTTTTGAACTTTGGAGCACTAATTATAAAAATATCGGATCCGATGAACATCGGGTGATTAAATTGGTGGCTGCTCTTTCAGAAAAGGGAACCAAAATCGTGTATATTCCAGGAAATCATGACAGAGCTTTTCGAGCTTTTTTTGAGTTTACTTTTGGAAAAATAAAAATGCGTAATGAATACGTCATAAGACATGATCATAAAAAATATCTCGTGATGCACGGAGATGAGTTCGATGCTTTCACTAGAAATCACGTCGTTATTTCTATATTACTTGATCAGTTTTATGTCTTGCTCGTTAGATTAAGTGCTTTTTTAAAAATTTTTTCTCGATCAAAAAAATCACTTTCTGCAAATAAAAACTCAAAAAAATATGCAGAAATTGTTTCAAAAATTAGGACATTGGCGTTATCATATGCAAGGTCTCGAAAAATGGATGGAATTATTATTGGGCATACTCATTGGCCAGAGTTGATGGATAATCCACATGGGGTAGCTTTTGCAAACTCCGGAGACTGGATGGAAAGTTGTTCTTATATCGTTGTTGGCGAAACTTTAAAACTTGAATATTATAAAGAGTAGGGGGATAATTTTTTAATTTTTAATTTTGTAATTTTATAAATAATTTTTAAATTTCTAATGTTTAAAAATTTTAACATTAAGATTTATTTAAAAATTAAAAATTGGAAATTAAAAATTTAAATTATACTATCTCCCAACCTGTGGGGGTTTCGATTATTTTGCCGTGGATTTCAAAACCGGAAGCGAGTTTGTGACCGCCACCGCCGAAGAGGTGGGCGATTTCACTGACATCAACTCCTTTGTATTCTTCTGAGCGAAGACTGCCCTTGATAGTTCCGTTGTCGCGCTCGGAAAGTACTAGTGAAAATTTTGTGCCGGGGACAGTATTTAAGATTGATGCGACTTGTCCAATATCTTCAGTAGAGGCGCTGCATTCTTCGATGTCTTCTTTTGTTAGGACGGTTGTGATCAATCCATTAATTGGATTGATTTTTGCTTTTTCAAATGCGCGACCCCAGAGTTTTAAGGTAGAAAGTTTTTTGTTAGCAAAAGTGGCTTCAATGATTTTAGAAACAGAAGCTCCTTTTTTCATAAGGTCAGAAGAAATTTCCATCACTCGACTTGAGGTGTTGGCATGTTGAAAATTACCTGTGTCTGATAATATGCCGATCATTAAATATGTCGCGATGCTTTTGGAAATATGTGCATTTTGATTGATCAAGTATTCATAAATAATTTCACAAGTTGAGGAACGCTTGGCATCAATAATAACAACATCAGCGGGGGTTGTGATGTCAGGGTGATGATCAATGATGACAGTCGCAGTTTTTTCTGGAAGTTGAGGTAAAATATTTTGAAAACCACGCTCAACACTGTCGCATCCTATAGCTGCATCATATTTTTTCAAATCCAAATGCTCTGGAATTTCAAATGTTTGCTGTGTTAGTGTTTCTAAAAATAATGGCAATGGATCAACGCAGGCGATATCAGTTTCTTTGCCGATCATTTCTAGATATTCCTTGAAAGCAAGAACGCTCCCTGCTGTGTCACCATCCGGACCAGAGTGCGCAAAAAGTAGAATTTTTTTTGAATTCTTTATGATGTATGAAAGAGTATTAAATTCTTTTTCGAAATTCTTCATATTCTACGAATAAATCCCCACGCTAATGGGGATTTTAGGGTGCTAAGAGTTTTAAGATGTATTTTAGATTTGGATAAGAATTTTTTCTATTTTGTCTGCTTCTTCCTCGGTTGAATCTGAAACAAATTGCAAGCGTGGAAGTGGACGCATTTTGAGTTTTTTGTTCAATGCTCCTTGAATAGAATATATTTCTTTGGCAAGTGTCTTCATCGCATAGTCGGTATCCTTGAAAGGAAAAACGCTTATGGATACTCGAGTATATCGGAGATCGGGAGTTGTGTCAACCTTCGCAATCGTCAAAAAAACTCCGGGTTTTAAACTAAGTTCTCTTTGGAATATTTCGCCAAGATGTTCTTTGAAGAGTTTATTAAGTTTTACAATTCTTTCGCTCATTTGGGTGATTAGGGATGTTAGGGTTTTAAAGGGTTCTTTTCTTTTCTTCTTCTGTAAATGCGAGAAGTGTGTCGCCAGCTTTGATTTTGGTGTCGCCTTCAAAAACTATTCCGCATTCATTTCCTTTTCCAACTTCGGCAGTTACTTTTTTGTCTTGTTGAAGTTGTTCAAGTTTTCCTTTGCCGATGATTTCACCATCGCGACGGATTTCAATTTGAGCACCTTTGGTAATTTTCCCGTCAGTAACTCTTCCTCCCACGATCATATCGCGTTTGCCAGTTTTGAAAATTGCCAAAACATTAACCATTCCTAGATCCGTGCGAACAATTTCTGGCGGTAACATATCGATCACCATCTTTTTAACTTCTTCAACAAGTTCGTAAATAATTTTGAAAGTTTTGATTTTAACTTCACTTCCTTCGGCTAATCTTTTGGCAACAGGCGTTGTTTCTACATTGAAACCAAAGATGACAGCTTGTGAAGGTGCGCTGACCTTAACATCAGATTCGGTGATGTTTCCTACTTCTGATTCAACAATGTTGATGATAACTTCATCGGTTTTGATTGTTGAGATTATCTGTTCGATTGCTTCAAGAGAACCTTGAACATCTGCCTTGAGCACGATGTTGAGTTTTTGAATTTTGTCTTCTTCCATAATTCGCATTAATTTTTGCGAAGTAACTTTTTCTTTGCGCTCAATAAGACCACCAGAAAATTCTTTGGATTTTAGTCGTGCAATTGATTTTCCACTTACAACCTGAAGCACATCATTGGTGTTTGGTGTGCTATTAAGACCCATTAATGTTACAGGTGTGGATGGTCCAGCGGTTAATAAATTTCTACCGGTAAAGTCTTCAATTTTTCGAATACGACCGTAGGCTGTTCCGGCGGTCACATCTTGACCAACTTTCAAAGTTCCTGTTTTAACCAGAATTGTGGCCACGGGTCCTTTTTGCGGATCAAGATTTGATTCAAGTACGATTGCAAAACCATCTCTTTTATCGTCAGCTTTAAAATCCTCAACTTCTGCTACGAGCAAGATGTTTTCAAGCAAATCATCAATGCCGATGTTTTGTTTGGCACTTATTTCAGCTGCCATCACATCGCCGCCCCATTGTTCGATTATAATTCCGTTGTCAGCCAATTCTTGTTTCACTCTTTGTGGGTTAGCATCTGGTTTGTCAATTTTGTTGATAGCAACAACGGTAGGAATCTTTTTTTCTTTTAAATACTCGATAACTTCCTTGGTTTGTGGACGAACTCCATCATCAGCAGCAACAACAAGCACGGCGATATCAGCTATACTAACTCCTCGTTCTCGCATTCCAGAAAAGGCTTCATGTCCAGGTGTGTCAATAAAGGTAATAAGCTGGCCTTTCTTTTTTACTTGATAGGCGCTGATGTGCTGAGTGATTCCACCAGCTTCTTTGGCTGCTACACTGGCCTTTCTAATTGTGTCGAGCAATGTTGTCTTGCCGTGATCAACATGACCAAGAATAGTCACAACCGCAGGGCGAGAGCGAAGGTTTTTGCCAGATTCCTTTTCCTTTTTGCAGATTTCAATCAATTTTTCAACCGTGATTGTTTCGCTGTCCAAAACAACAAGGTCAGCTTCTGTCTCAAATCCAAGATCCTGAGCGATAATGGTGGCTGTGTCAAAATCAATTTCCTCGTTAATGGTCGCAAGAATATTGTTTTTAAGCAGTTCTGTTATTACTTGAGAAACAGGCAGCGCCAAAAGTTCACTAAATTTCTTTACAGTGATGCTTGTTGGAACTTTTACAATTTTTTTTACTTCATCAGTCATGATATATTTGGCTTTTTATAAACTTAAGTTATTTTAAATGGCTTTTATTGGCCATTAAATTTTGCTGGGTTTGATTGTTACAGCTGATTTGATGGCAGCTTTTTCTTCTTCGGTTAAGGTATATTTTTCAGATTCTCCTTTGGTGATTGGTTTTGAATAAATACGAGTTCCTTCTCTGGTGTGCAGGGATGAAATGGTTATGCCGCAGTCTTTTCCATCTAAAAGGGCAATTGCAAAACTTTGATCGCCGCCAATATCTTTGAATGGGTTAAATCGAATGATTCCAACCTTGTGAAGACTGCGCTGAGAAAGATTGTGAATTTTGTTGGAAATTTCAAAAAGCTCCTGAATTTCCTTGTCTATAGCGGAAATTTCCTCAGTATGAGCTAATAAAATTGATTCCAAATCAACAGCTTTTTTTCCTGAAAAAAGAATTTCGAGGTTTCTTTGGGTTGCTCTTAGTTTTAGCATTGTCCAAATACCAAAAATAAGGCTTACTACTGCCAAAAAAACTCCAAGAATTGCAATATAAATAGGAAGTTGAGCACTTGATATCATAAAACAAACATATTTAATAGATACGTTGAGCATCGTAGCATTATTTTTGCCGTATGTAAAGAAAAAACGCTTGCGGAGAGAGGGGGATTCTTTCTCGCTCCGACTCGAAATCTGGGCGCTACACACAGAATGCTCGTATTCCTCGCATTCTACTCGCGCCCTTCGAATCTCTTCATTATAAATTTTTGCGGAGAGGGGGAGATTCGAACTCCCGGTAGGGTTGCCCCTACTTCACTTTTCGAGAGTGATCCATTCAACCACTCTGGCACCTCTCCATTACTCGGCATAGCCTCGAACAAAAAACTGAGCAGAGTGGTTGCCCGGGTTTCTTTTGAAACCCTTTGGATATTCTTATTCATCATATCCAAACCAGCTCTGGCACCTCTCCATATTAGTTAGCATATAACATATAGCACAAAGCACAAAACAAATTCATAATTCAAATTTAAAAAATATTAAGCAAGTCCTAAACAAGCTTAAAGAATTTTTGTTCCATGTTCCATGTTATATGTTACATGATAGACATTTTGTTATTTTGTGTTTTTGTTGTAAACTATATGTAGTCAATTAGCAAAAATATTTGTCTTATGGAAGAAAACCAAAATGCGGTTGGAAAATTTTTAGACCCAAGGGAAATAATCGCGCAACTTGATGTTGCTGTCGGCTGTGTGGTTGTTGATTTTGGCTCAGGCCCAGGATATTTTTCAATTCCATTTGCCAAAGCTGTTGGAGAAGATGGGCGTGTTTTTTCTCTTGATATTTTGCCTCAAGCACTGGAAACTGTTGCTGGCAAAGCTAAGAATTCCGGAATTACAAACATCACAACCAAACGTGTAAACTTGGAAAAAGAAAATGGCACAAAACTCGAAGCTGATTCTGCCGATTGGGTTATTCTGAAAGATGTTTTGTTTCAAAATCAAAAAAAAGAAATTATTATTGCCGAAGCTTATCGAATTCTTAAAAAGGGAGGGAAGGCTATTGTGATTGAATGGAATCAAAAAGAATCATTGGTTGGTCCTGCGGTTGAAATTAGAATCGCACAATCAGCTTTGGAAAAAATGTTTGTCGATCAAAATTTTAGTATAGAAAAAAACATAGAATCAGGCGATTTTCACTATGCATTCGTTGCTGTGAAGTAGGTCTGCAAAATTACAAAATATTATAAAAATACAAAATTACAAAAAGATAATTATGCATATGGAAAAAGCAAAAACATTTATCAAAAACAAAAGTAGATTATTGTTACTGTTGTTGGTCGTGGCAATCGTACCTCTTTTTTCAGGTTGTGGGACATCTTCAACGAGTGACTATGTTGTTAATCTTGAAATCTGGGGAACGTTTGATAATTCCACGATATACAGTGAAATAATCGATCAGTACAAAAAAATAAATCCATATATTGGCGAGATAAAATATCGAAAATTTGCGCAAGAAACATATCAGCAAGAACTTCTTGATGCGTTGGCTTCGGGACAAGGGCCGGATATTTTTTTGATAAGTAATGGTTGGCTGCCAGCATTTGAAAATAAACTTCAGTCAGCACCTGAACCGCTTATGAATGAGCAGGATATGAAAAACAATTTTCCAGATGTTGTGGCGGGAGATTTTATGTCTGACAATAAAGTTTATGCCTCGCCGCTTAGTGTAAATTCAATGCAGCTTTATTATAATAGGGATATGTTTAATGCTGCTGGCATTACAAATCCACCAAAAACTTGGATAGAATTTCAAGCTGATGTTCAAAAATTAACAAAATTAAATGTTAATGGAAATTTTGATTTGTCGGGAGCTGCTATTGGAACAAGTTTAAATATAAACAGAGCTTCTGATTTACTGAGTCTTTTGATGCTGCAAAACGGAGTAGAGCTTCCAACAAAAAAAGGACTGCAAGCGAAAATAGATGAGGGAGTTATTGGCAGTGATGGCAACACGGTTCAAGCGGGAGAGCAAGCCTTGGGATTTTATACTCAGTTTGCACGCTTGAGCACAGCTGCTAACACAATAAATCAATATTATACTTGGAATAATAGACAACATTATTCAATAGATGCATTTTCAGAAGGAAAAGTAGCTATGATGTTTAATTATTCATGGCAGATAAAGGAGATAAAAAATAAAAATCCAAAATTGAATTTTTCAGTTGCGCCACTGCCTCAAATAAATGCTGACAAGCCTGCAACGTATGCAAATTATTGGGGCTATGCTGTTTCGCGTAACAAGATTGCACCGGTTTCTAATGTAGGAGGAACTCCTGCGGCTCCCCCTGTTCCAAATGAGGTGCGAACTCATGAAGCGTGGCAATTTCTTCGATATTTGACACTTAAAAATTCTGGCACAATAACTTTATATAACGCCATTACTAAAAACAGTGCAGATTTTCCAATTAATTTTGATCCAGCAAATGATTATATAAAAAAGACTCAACAACCTGCAGCACGCAGAGACATTATCGAAACACAAAAAGCGGATACAAATCTCGGACCATTTGCTGTTGGCAATCTTATTGCAAAACATTGGTATCAAGTTGACCCTGTTGCAGTTGATAAGATTTTTTCCGATATGATAGAATCAGTTAACAGAGGCGATGTAACCTTGCGCGAGGCGTTAACGTTGGCAAAGAATAAAATTAATTACTTGTCAGGAACAAGTACAATACGATAAAAATATGAAACTTGATAAATCTTTTTTCATCTCTCTAGCAGTTGTTTCTGTCGTTGGAACAATGCTAGTTGGTGTTGATAATGCTAACGCTGCTATTATTACTTGTGGGCGAGGTCAGGATATGTGTACGCTTTGTGATTTGATTGCTGGAATGAATACGATTATCCAATATTTAATGAAGCTTTCAATTGGAGTTGCACTATTGGCGATGGCGATTGGGGGAATTATGTATGTTATTTCTGCTGGAGACAAAGGACTTGCTGACAAAGCTAAAGGTGCCATAACAAATGCTGTTGTTGGTTTTGCAATTATTTTTGCTGGATGGCTTATTATAAATACAACGATTAATTATATTGGGACGAAGCCTGGAATGGGAATTGGTGTTACTAGTTGGGGAAATTTTGAATGTAATCGTGTGGAGCCTATTTTGAATAAATAAAATAGAGGAATTATTTTTTAAAAACAAATATGAAAAAGAGAAATGCTTTGTTGTTACCACTTTTTGTTTTCGGGTTGTTTTTAACTTTGGGGGTTCAAAGTGCGTCTGCTGATTTATGTACAGAGTATAATAAAAATTATAAATGTACTGATATAACAACTCTAACATTGACCACTGGCTGTGTTGCGAATAAATGCCTTGGAGCAAATGCAAACAATGTGAATGTAAAATGCTGTCCAATAGATGCGCCTGTAAAAGGGAATGGAACACTTGTTCAGCCAACTGGTTCGAATAATACTGCTGGTCCAACAGACTTTGTTAATCCGCTTAGGTTTGAAACGGTAGAGGGATTTTTGGGTGGTATTATGTCGGCAATTCAACAGATCATTGTGGTTTTGGCGTTGGTTTTTATTATGATTGGAGCAGTAATGATTTTGGCTTCAGCTGGAAATTCAGGAATGGTTGAAAAAGGAAAGAGTGCAATTACGATGGCCCTGGTGGGACTTGCACTTGGAGTTGCCGCACCATCTTTGCTCAAAGAACTTGCTAAAATTATTGGGTGGGGTCCAGAATGTAATGTGGGTGATCCTAGTTGTGAAAAAATAACAGCTGCGCTGACGCTTTCACAAATTGCTGTAAATGTTTTAAATTTTCTCTTGGGAACGATGGGTATTATTGCATTGATAATGCTTGTAATTGGGGCGATTATGTATTTAACATCAGCTGGCGATGAGGATAGAGTCAAAAAAGGCAAGGATATATTCAAGTATTCTTTAATTGGAGTTTTGTTGGCGATGGCTTCAATGGTGCTGGTAACGCAAATTGCAAGGTTTTTTCAATAAAAAAGAAAAACCCCAGTTAAATAATTTTAAATTTTTTGCTAAAAATTTAAAATTAAGATTAGAATCTGGAATATTATAAAATTAAAGATAAAAATAAAAATTTATACAAATAAGTTGACGCTCTTGAGTTATCGAGGGATTCCAATCTTATTTAACGGGGTAAATGTTGATTAATGTTCCACAATATATAGATGTCGAAGACAAGATTGCTGGACCGCTTACGGCCAAGCAGTTGGGTTGGATTATCATCTTAGGTATAATGTTGATTATTTTGTGGAATGTTGTGCCAATGGCAGTATTTTTTATTATTGGGATTCCAGTAACAATCTTGTTTGTGTCGCTAGCTTTTTATAGACCGTATGGGCAACCCCTAGCAAGTTTTTTCCTTTATGGAATTATGTATTTTTTTAGACCCAAGATATATATTTGGAAGAGAACACCTGAAAAAATTGTAAGCACCGTACAGAAAATACAAACTGCAGCAACTGTTGCACCGGACAAGCATATTTCAAGTCAGTCGTTGCAGGATCTGGCTCAGCTTTTGGATAGCGAAGGAACAACATCAAATGCTGAACTTGAAAAAATATTAAAACAGGCACCTGGGAAAAGATAATTTTGTCATCCCGCACTTGCCGTGCCCGCCTCTGGAGGGATGCGGGATCCAGTTAGTTTCACAAGTTAGGCAAAGTTCTGGATTCCCGTTTTCACGGGAATGACAATAAATAAATATAAGAAATCATTATTATGGAATCATTGCATTCAAATAATTTAACTGGTGGGGCGACAGGAGGACTTAGCACTCAAAAGTATGTTGACGTGGAAGAAGTTCGTGATGGTGTTATTATTCTTAAAAACGGATCGCTGCGAGCCGTGCTTTTGGTTTCTTCGATAAACTTTGATTTGAAGGCGACCGAAGAACAGGATTCCATCATTAGCCAATATCAAAATTTTCTAAACTCTTTGGATTTTCCAATGCAAATTATCGTCAGTTCTAGAAAATTAAACATAAATCCATATTTGGATTATTTGAAAAAAAAGGAAACACATCTTACCAATGAATTGTTGAGTTTGCAATTGGCAGAGTATCGCAATTTTATAAAAAATTTGGCAGATGTTTCAAATATTATGTCAAAGTTTTTTTATGTCGTGGTGCCTTTTCATCCGATTGAAAATGCTAAAAGCGGATTGATTGATCGTCTTTTTGGAGCAACAAATTCTCAGATGGCTGTTGCCAAAAGAAGAGAACTTTTTGATACATATAAAAATCAGCTTTGGCAAAGAGTTGATCACATCAGCGCTGGTCTTTCAGGAACAGGTGTGAAGGTAACACCGCTTAAGACTGAGGAATTGATTGAACTTTTGTATAATTCATATAATCCATCAATACACAATAATTCTATTATTAAGGATATTGATAAAGTTGAATTAAGATAAACAATAAAAAACAAGAAAATGCTCGAATTATTTAAAAGTAAAAAAACAGCTTCGCCGATGGGTGCTATTTTGCAAAGCGAAGCGCTGTATCAGCGTGGTGTGGCAACAATCAAAGATTTGATTGCGCCATCTGCGATGAAAATAAGTTCAAATAATATTCAAGTGGGAGAAACATTTGCCAGGACCTTGTTCGTGGTGGCGTATCCTCGATATTTGCACTCGAATTGGTTTTCGCCGATTATCAACATCGATTTTTCGATGGATACGGCGATGTTTATTCATCCTATTGATACGGTTGAGGTTTTAAAGACTCTTAGAAAAAGTTCAACGCAAGTTCAATCACAAATTCACATTGAAGAACGTTCCGGGAAAATTCGTGATCCAATTCTGGAAACAGCGTTGCAAGACATTGAAGATCTTAGGGACAAACTGCAACAAGGCACGGAAAAGTTTTTTCGTTTTGGTTTGTATATGACGCTGTATGGAAGCACGATGGAAGAAGTTGAAAAAGCTCATCAGCAAATCGAATCTATTTTGGAAGCTCAGTTGGTATATGTCAAACCTGCAGTTTTGAAAGTGGAACAAGGATTTTCTTCAACTGTTCCATTGGCAAATGATGAACTTGATGTTGCCAATAATCTTAACACCTCTCCTCTTTCAACAACATTTCCTTTTGTTTCAGCTGATCTTTCTTCAAATGAAGGAATTTTGTATGGAATCAATCGTCATAACAACAGTTTGATTTTGTTCGATCGTTTTAAGATGGAAAATGCAAATATGGTTGTGTTTTCTAAATCTGGTGGAGGAAAAAGTTATACTGTAAAACTGGAAATTTTCAGATCATTGATGGTGGGAACAAATGTTATTGTTATTGACCCAGAAAATGAATACAAATATTTGTGCGAAACGGTGGGTGGAACTTTTATCAAGCTTTCACTTAATTCAAATTTTCATTTGAATCCGTTTGATTTGCCGCAGGTTGGAGAAGATGAAGATCCGGAAGATGTTTTGCGCAGCAATATCGCAAGTCTTATTGGACTTTTGCACATTATGCTTGGAGCAGTTACTCCAGAAGAAGATTCTATCTTGGATATTGCAATCCGTGAAACCTATGCAATGCGCGACATTACAGCGCAAAGTAATTTTAGGACTTTTAATTCCAATTCTTTTCCGACGATGTCTGACTTATATTCGGTGGTTCGAAATTCTGAAGGTGGGGAATCGATAGCGCGTCGTTTGGAAAAATATACAGAAGGTATTTTTTCTGGAGTTTTGAATCATCCAACCAACGTTCAGATCAACAATCAAATGGTGGTTTTCAACATTCGCGATCTTGAAGAACAGCTTAGACCGATTGCGATGTATACTATTTTGCAATTTATTTGGAATGAAATGCGTTCAACACTCAAGCAACGAATAGTTGTTGTTGATGAGGCTTGGGTTATGATGCAAAATGAAGATGCCGCTTCTTTTCTTTTTGGAATTGCAAAAAGATGTCGTAAATATTACACAGGTCTTACAACTATCACTCAAGATATTGCTGACTTTATGAGTTCACGTTATGGAAAACCGATTGTGACGAACTCATCACTGCAACTTTTGCTTAGGCAATCTCCTGCTGCAATCGACACAATTTCGGATACTTTTTATCTAACAGAACAAGAAAAATTCTTGCTATTGGAAAGTAATGTTGGAGAAGGCATTTTATTTGCCGGAGCAAAACACGTTGCAATTAAAGTTATTGCTTCTTATGCAGAGGATCAAATTATAACTTCTGATCCTCGTCAGCTTATGGAGATTGAACAGGCAAAAAAGGATTTTGATGAAGAAGAAGGAGAATAGAAATAGCTTTTTAGGCTTTAGCTTGTTAGCTTTTTAGGAAATGCTAAATGCATTAATCTTTTAGATGAAGTAGTTAGATAATAGCCTTTAATATTATGTCTAATGTGGCGATAGATTACGAAAGACAGGATGCATTAAATAATGCAAGAAATGCACAAATGCCGAATGCGAGTGAGTCGCATCCGAGTGATTTGCGTGTTCCACAAAAACCAGATAATTATAATGATGCTCAATATCCGGATAATTATTCCCAAAGTAATACTGGAAATAATCCTGCAAAAAGACTTGATGATGCTCGTAAAAATGAAGATGGAAAGGACGGGAGCATTAAGGATGTCGCCAAAACCGCAAAAAATGTTGCTGGAACAATGGCGGGATCGCCAAAGGCTGCAATCTCATTAGCCAAAGATTCGATATCAATCGGGAAATATATTAATCCTATTGCGGATATGCCATTTGTGGCCGCTTTTGGTGCGGCTCTCTTGAAAGATTTGTTGGATTCTGTGGCTGGTCCGACGGTTATTTTGGCGATACTTTTTTCAATACTTTGTTCCATTTTTATTTTTATGATGTTGCTACTTGTGAGCGCAAATAGTAAAAGAGGGATGGCGAGTTCTTTTATAAAAAAAGGATTAATATTGATCGGTGGTGGAATTGTTGATTCAATTCCTGGAATTAATTTTCTGCCAGTTGAATCCTTAACAGTTGCTGTTATATATTTCCTCACGCTTGTTGAAAGGAAAAATTCAGCAAAAGAATAAAACATTACAATAATAAATTCACAATTTAAAATTTTAATTTAATTTTCGAATTTGAATTTTCATTTAGTCATTGAATCATTGGGATTTTATTGGAAATTGGAAATTGGTTATTGGAAATTTATAACCTATGTCTTCAAAAATATTTTCTGCTGCGACAATTGGTTTGGATGGAGAGATTGTCGAGGTTGAAGTTGATGTCTTGGGGGCGGGGCTGCATAATTTTAATATAGTTGGTCTTGCCGACACTTCAATTAAGGAATCGCGCGATCGTGTCAGTAGTGCGATTAAAAATAGTGGTTTTAAACCTCCTCATCAATGTGGAAGGATTACTGTGAATCTTGCACCTGCGGATTTGCCAAAGGCAAGTCCTATCTATGATTTGCCAGTTGCAATTGGAATTTTGCTAGCGACAAAACAATTGCAATTTGATTTTAATGGGAAAATGGTTGTGGGCGAGCTTTCTTTGGATGGACGGGTTAGATCAATTCAGGGAATTTTGCCAATCGCACTTCTTGCCAAAGAAAAAGGATTTCAAGAATTGTATGTTCCTGCGGAAAATGCAGCGGAAGCCAGTGTTGTTAAGGGAATTAATATTGTGCCAGTGGACACCTTGTATGCGCTTTGCGATCATTTTGCCGGCAACAAGCATATCGCGTATTTCCCAACCATTTCCGGAGAAGATTTATTTTTGGACAGCGAATATATAAATGATATGGCGCATATTTGCGGACAACAACACGCCAAGCGCGCACTTGAAATTGCAGCAGCAGGTGGACACAATGTTATTTTAAACGGTCCTCCTGGAAGTGGAAAAACCTTGCTTGCCAAGGCTATGCCAACTATTTTACCTAAATTGACTTTATCTGAAGCGCTTGAGATTACAAAAATATTTTCCGTGGCGGGAAAGTTGCGCAAAGGACAGTCGCTGGTGGTAACAAGGCCATATCGATCTCCACATCACAGTGCAAGTAGTGTGTCACTTATTGGTGGTGGAAGCTATCCGAAACCGGGGGAAATAAGTTTGGCTCATCGCGGCGTGCTTTTTTTGGATGAGTTTGGCGAATATCCTAAAAATGTGCTTGAAAATTTGCGCCAGCCACTTGAGGATGGTATGATAACAATCTCGCGAGCGAAGGGATCGCTTCACTTTCCGGCACGCTTTATTTTGGTGGCTGCGATGAATCCTTGCTTTTGTGGGATGGCGACTGATCCGGAAAAAATGTGTACTTGCACGGCTGCCCAAATTATTAGATATAAGCAAAAAATTTCTGGCCCGATTATGGATCGCATTGATTTGCATATTGAAGTTCCAAGACTTAGTTTTGATAAGTTGCAAGAAGGCGGCACCGAGGAAACAAGTGAAAAAATTCGTGAGCGAGTTGAAAGTGCGAGGTTAGTTCAAAGTAAACGTTTTTCAGAATTGCCGATTATTTCCAATAGTGAAATGTCATCTGATCATATAAAAACATTTTGTCAGCTTGATGAGCAGTGCACTGAACTTCTGCGAAATGCAGTAACAGCTCTTAAATTGAGTGCTCGAGGATATCATCGAATAATAAAAATTGCTAGAACGATTGCGGATCTTGCGGCGAGTGAGAAAATAACCCAGATGCATATTGCAGAAGCAATTCAATATCGTTTTAAAACTGAGTAACTGCAGTTTGGTTGTGTGTATAGCTGTGAAAATTAATGGAGCATAAGATTTTTAAAAAATCCCTCGACGCTCTTTGTTTTCTAACTAAAATTTTCCCCCAATCAACACAATCACAGAAAAATTTTAGAGAAAACAAAGGCTTACTCAATCAATTAGAATTTTTTAAAAATCTTTTGCTCCATTAATTTGTTAGTTATCAATGTTTTACTGATGAAAATATATTTCAAAAAAAATAAAAATACTCAAAAATTTCTGTTTATGCTAGCAGTATTTTTTTTCTGTATCAATTTTTCGTTTGCAAATGCAAAAGAAGATGATTTTGATTTCGAAAAGGTTTCCAAACGCGTCGTGCTTCAAGATGAAGGGATGAAATTTGAGGCTTCTTCAATTGCTCAGACAGTGCAAGAATTTTTAGAAGAACAAAAAATTACTCTGCGAACAAATGATCTTGTTTTTCCTGCAAGGAATGAAAAAATATTTTCTGGAACAAGGATTATTGTTGTGCGAGCAAAAAAAATTACAATTAAAGAAGGAGGAAAAACTGATGAAATTTATACGCTGCAAAAAACTGTCGAACAGGCGATTTGGGAGGATGAAAAAAACGAATTAGGACAGGATGATATTACTGTTCCGGCTAGAGATGCGCTTGTGAAGGAAGGGATGAAAATAACCGTGACGCACGTGCTTATTAAAGAAGAAATAAAAAATATCGATATTGATTTCAAAACAGTTTCCAATGAAGATGATAAGCTTGGCTGGAGGATTAAAAAAGTAACGCAAAAAGGCGAGGCAGGAGTAAAGGAAGTGAAATATAGAGTTGTGTACAATGACGGGAAAGAAATTTCACGAAAAGTTTTGGAAAGTAATGTGACAAAAGAGCCTGTCAATGAGATTGTGACGCAGGGAACATATGTTAAAGTTGGAAAAATTCATACAGGAATGGCAAGTTGGTACGCGTGGACCGGAACAATGGCAGCTGCCAATCCTTGGCTTCCAATGGGAAGTTATGTTAGGGTAACAAATAAGGATAATGGAAAATCAGTGATTGTGAAGATTAATGATCGTGGACCTTTTGGAAATGGGCGTATTATTGATTTGGACAAGGTGGCCTTTGCTGAAATTGCGTCAGTTGGAGCAGGTGTTGTTAATGTGAAAATGGAAGTGATAACTAACTAATTATAAAAAGTAGAAAATTAAATCGTTCGAATACATTTTTCTTTTTGTCACAGAAAAACAATTGCAACTTTTGACATAACGCCAAAGAGACTTGTTTTAAGTGAAAAAAGAAAAAGTATCCTCACTCATATATAGTTACATTTATTTTATGATAAAAGCTAAGAAAAGTCTCGGGCAAAATTTTTTGAAAGACGCTGAGGTTCTCGGTCGGATTATTAAGGCTGCAAATTTGTCACAAGACGATGTAGTGATTGAAGTTGGTCCGGGGCAAGGCGCGCTGACTGAACTTTTGGCGGGAGTTTGTAAAAAAGTTATCGCCATTGAATTGGATGACAGGCTGATTGAACCATTGCATACCAAATTTGTGGACAATAAAAATGTAGAAATCATTCACGATGATATTTTAAAAATAAACCTTCCAGAACTAGTTACTAGTTACGAGTTGCCAGTTGCTGGTTATAAGGTTGTTGCAAATATTCCATATTATATTACTGCACCAATCATCCGTTTGTTTTTGGAAACAAAAATACCACCGAGCGAAGTTATTTTTATGGTGCAAAAAGAAGTGGCGGAAAGAATTTGCGCTAAGCCAGGAGCAATGAGTATTCTTGCTGTGTCCGTTCAATATTATGCCAAGGCAGAATTTCTCTTCACGGTTTTTAAGGAATCATTTGATCCAGTGCCAAAAGTTGATAGCGCCATCATAAAGATAACTCACAACTCACAACTTACAACTGACAACAAAGAAAAGACGAAAAAATTCTTTCGAGTTGTTAAATCTGGGTTTTCTGCCAAAAGAAAAACCTTGATCAATAATCTTTCTAATGGACTGCAAATTGATAAAAAAGAAATTGAAGAAAAACTCGGTTCAATCGGATTTTCCCCCAGCGTGCGCGCACAGGAATTGGGGGTGGATGATTGGAAAAAACTTGCGGACAGGTTATAGGTTGCTAGATTTTAGAAAATGCTTAATGAAAAATTGGAAAAGAAAAAAGCTCTAACAATTACTAATTGTTAGAGCTTTTATGTTGCTGTGGCTATCCTTTAATAAGTATATCTAAGACACTTCCCCAATCCTTGCCTTCTTCAATTATTACACCAGTACCATCGCATTGACAGCATTCTTCGCTACCATTGCATTCTTTACAGGCATGTTCTGTGCCTGCAAGTTCAACTTTTCTTTCGTAGTTGGTTAGAAGCATTTTTGCCCCATCTACTATAAATATGTGTTCACTTATAGTATCTAACATGGTGCTAGCTGGGTGATGATGGTGGTTAGTGGCTGTTACTACTGCCACTAATTTTGCACCTTCTTTAGCTGCTTGGAGAGCAAGTGACCAACCTACTGGCATTTCATTTATAAACAATTCTGGATGATTCTGATTCTTATTGGTTGGCGGCATTAGTAAGTCACATAGTACCGCATCCCAGTATGGAAGCAGCGTTTCTTTTTTCGCTTTGAAATATGCCTCTTCCCAACCAATTCCTTCCTCCATTAATTGTTTTTTTAGTTTGTGCAATGCTTCTTCATCATTTTTTCGATGAAGAAGTTCGATTGCTTCATTGTGTGTAGAACATAGTGTAACACTGTGCCCATTAAGCGTTTGCAATGCTGCATCAAGATTTGCCTGCGTGTCATCGATTACTAAAATTCTCATAATATCCCCCTTTTCGTTTTAAGTCCGTCGACTATTATTTTATTGTTAAGGATCTCTTGCCAGATATCTTTACTTATTCATCTTGACTACGTAGTATACTCCAAAAACAACAAAACGTCAATAATTGTGTCAAATACTCTTTAAAATAGAAATGAGTATGGCCATATAGTTGCTTAATGTAGGCAAATATGCTATAATTAAAATGTTGTCAGAAATAATAACAAAATATTAAAATATATGTTAAAACAAGAACTTGCCGCTATTGGACTCTCGGAAAGTGAAGCTGGTGCATATTTGGCACTACTTGAATTGGGCGAAGCTTCAATTTCTCAGATCGCTCAAAAAGCCGGAGTTAAAAGGCCTACCACTTATCTCATAATAGAATCGCTTAAAAATAGCGGGTTGGTTAGTATGTCCAAAAAGCGCAAAAAAACATTGTTTGTAGCTGAAGATCCGAGAAAGATCATTGATATCTTGGATGAGCGTAAGAAAAAAATGGACAGGATTATGCCAGAACTGCTTTCCTTTGCCAATCTGCTTGATCAGAAGCCTGCAATCAGATTTTTCGAAGGTGATGAGGGCATAAAAAATGTCTATCGCGATACAGTGAGTCATCATTATGAAGAAATGCTGACATTTTTTTCCAAGTCGTTCGCGGATTTTGATGAGGCTTTTTTCTGGGATGTTTTTACGCCCAAGAGGATTGAAAATAGAATATGGGCGCGCGCAATTGTGCCAAATCAAGAACTTATCCAAAAATTGGTTTTGCATGATGAAGAACATAAGCGTGAAACAAAAATTGTGCAAGATGAGGCGTTTATTATTGATATTGAAATTAATTTGTATGATCAAAATAAAATTGCCATTATTTCATTTGATGAAAAATTTGCGCTGATTATTGAAAGTGAAAAAATTCACAATAGTCTTAAGAATATTTTTAATTTAATTTGGAGGATGTTGCCAGAAAACGAGCTAAAAACAGCAAATAAATTATCAAGACCGCAAAAGGCGACAGAGGAGGACATATATTATTAAAAAGTTCAATATTGCAGAGCGTATTTGACTGCAATTTTTAAGGTGTTATAATATCACTATAACATTTTAAAAAATAAAAATGAAAAACACAAAAGAAGCAAAATCATTGGTTCCGCAGGAAATTATTGAAAATAGAATACTATTACTGCGTGGAAAGAAGGTTATGATAGATTCTGACTTGGCGACGCTTTATGGGGTTTCAACAAAAAGTCTAAAACAATCGGTAAAAAGAAATACAAAAAGATTTCCTGAGGATTTTATGTTTGAGCTTAATAAAGAGGAAAAAGAAGAGGTGGTCACAAATTGTGACCACCTTAAGCACTTAAAATATTCTCCATACAAGCCCAGTGTTTTTACTGAACAGGGTGTTGCAATGCTTTCTAGCGTCTTAAAAAGTGAGAAAGCAATTCAGGTTAATATTCAGATAATGAGAACATTTACCAAGATAAAAGAAATGATTATTAGTAATAAGGAACTTAGAAGAAAAATGGAGGAGATGGAAAATAAGTATGATGAAAAATTTGTGGTTGTGTTTAAGGTTATTGCTAAACTTATAGGAAAACCAGAAAAAGAAAATGATAGAAAAATCGGTTTTGATGTTAAAAAATAACTGCAAAGACATAAAAATTTCGGTGTGGTACAATGGGTTGATTGAGTTGTAAGGTTCATAAGGTTATAAAGTTCATAAAGTTGAATAAATATGCAAGAAATACTAGAAGGGCTTAATGATCAACAAAGGGAAGCTGTCATCACTGCGGATGGGCCGATGCTTTTGATTGCGGGAGCGGGATCTGGCAAAACAAAAACACTGACTCATCGTGTGGCATATTTGATTAAAAATCATAATGTGCCGGCACGTAACATTTTGGCGGTAACTTTCACTAACAAAGCAGCGGGCGAAATGCGCGAAAGGATTATGAAAATTTTGCATCCCGATGCTGATGAAAAATTCAAGTATAGTTTGTATGGAAATTACAATTTGCCAACAGTTGGAACTTTTCACGCAATATGCTCAAAAATTTTGCGCAGCGAGATTGAAGCATTGGGATATGCAAAAACATTTCACATCGTGGATGATCAAGATCAGCAAATTTTAATGAAGCGCGTTTTGAAAGAATTGGAGATCGATCCTCAGCAATTTGCACCGCGCGCAATTTTGGCAGCAATTAGCAAGGCAAAAAATGAGTTGATGACCGCTGAGCAGTTTAAAAATCAAGCAAATGGATATTACGAAGAAACTGCCGCCAAGGCATATTTGTTGTATCAATCACGTCTAAAAGAAAACAATGGACTTGATTTTGACGACATCATTATGTTTACTGTGCATCTTTTTAAAAATTTTTCCGAGGTACTGGAAAGATATCAAAACCAATTTCAATACATTATGGTGGATGAATATCAAGACACCAACCGCGCACAATATCTTTTGATAAACTTATTGGCCAGCAAGCATCGCAATTTGTGTGTGGTGGGAGATGATTGGCAATCAATTTATAAATTTCGCGGAGCGGACATTAAAAATATTTTGAATTTCGAGAAAGATTACAAGGAAGCAAAAGTAATTCATCTTGAACAAAATTATCGTTCTAGCCAAGTGATTTTGGATGCAGCGTATGGTGTTATTTCAAAAAATATTAATCGCAAGGATAAAAATCTTTGGACAGAAAAAGAAGCGGGACATTTGGTAACTTCTTTTGAAGCTGCAGATGAAAGAGATGAGGCTGAATTTGTGGCCAATGAAATCAAGGCTAATAACGCAGGGATGTATAGTAAATATGTGGTGCTATATCGCACGAATGCGCAATCGCGAGCAATTGAGGAAGTTTTTCTAAAAAGAGATATTCCATATCGCATTATTGGAGGCATTAAATTTTATCAAAGAAAAGAAGTAAAAGACATTATTGCATATTTGCGTTTGATTTCAAATCCAACGGATATGATTTCGTTGGAACGAGCGATAAATGAACCCAAGCGCAATATTGGCGATGTCACTTTAAAAAAATGGATAGAAATTTCAAGAGAAGCGGGTTTGAATTATATAGAAACAGGACTTCAGCCATTGGTTATTGGTGGGTCTGAAAAAAACAAATTGGTAAGTTCTAAAATAGAATCAATTGCAAAATTTTGTGAGTTTATTAAAAGAATGAAGGAAATTCAGCCGAGAATTTCTTTGTCTGATTTTATTGAAAAAGTTTTTCAGGAAAGTGGTTATGAGAAAATGCTTTCTCTCGATGGCGAGGATGGCGAAAAGAGATCTGAAAATGTGCTCGAACTTATTTCGGTAGCCCAGAAATACGATGAAACAAGGGAAGATTATGAAGATGTGCTGAGTGCGTTTTTGGAGGAGGTGGCACTTGCTTCTGATGTCGATAATGTTAATCAAAGTGAGGATGCTGTGCATTTGATGACACTTCATAGTGCTAAGGGGTTGGAATTCCCTGTAGTTTTTATCGTGGGACTTGAAGAAGGAATTTTGCCGCATTCTCGCAGCTTGCTTTCTTCGGGCGAAATGGAGGAGGAAAGACGTTTGATGTATGTGGGGCTCACAAGAGCGAAAGAAAAAATTTATTTGTTGTTTACACGCCAGCGAACATTGTTTGGTTCAACTCAAATGAACAGCCCATCACGTTTCTTGGAAGATATTCCGGAGAAATTGGTTAAAAAAAATTCTTATCGCGAAACCGAACAAAAAGTTTTTGAAAAATTATTGCAAAATAATGTTAAAACAAAAATAAAAACCCCACTTGATTTCAAAGGAGGAGAGCACGTTAGTCATGAAGTTTTTGGCGACGGTTTGGTTATCTCTGCAATTAACGATACGATTGTTGTTGCTTTTAAAAAAGCAGGAATCAAAAGGCTTTCTGCAGAATACGCGAATCTAAGGAAAATATAAAAAATAATTTAACATTTTAAATTAAAGATAGTTCTTAATTTCGAATTCTGAATTTCGAATTTCGAATCAAATCCGAATGATGGAATGTTTCAAAAATTAAAAATTGAATCATTGAAAATTCATTCAAAATTAAAAATTAAAAATTGATTTCATGCACCCTTTTTTTTATTGGCATGAAATCGTTTGTGTGTGTCTTTTAATTGCGTGTTGGTGATGTGGGTGTAGATCTGGGTTGTTATTATTGATGAATGTCCAAGCATTGTTTGCACGGAGCGAATGTCTGCGCCATTGGCTAAGAGATCGGTGGCAAAACTGTGTCTGAGGGTGTGAGGATGAACATCTTTCACGATGCCTGCCTTGGCTGCATAAAATTTTACAATTCTTTCGACGCTGCGCGCAGTTAATCTTTTTGTTTGAGCCTTGGCTTTTTTGTTTTTTAATTTATCCTTTCTTATTTTCGAAACTGTTCCTGAAATGTTTTTTGAAATGTTTATAAATATTTCTTCTTCGGCATCGGTTCTTTTGTTTAAATATTTTTCTAGTGCGCTTTTTGCTGAGTCGGAGATAAAAACAATTCTAATTTTGTCGCCCTTTCCTCGGACACTGAATTCTTGTCGCTCAAGATTGATTTGATCGCGATTGATGTTGACAAGTTCGGAAACTCGCAAGCCTGCTGAAAAAAGAAATTCCAAGATGGCTCTGTCTCTGAGCGATTTGAGATCGTTGGCTGAAGCTGCTTGTAAAAGTCTTATCATTTCATCGCCATCAAGAAATTCAATTTCATGCGAGGGATTTTTTCCAACTTCTATTTTTTCTGCAGAAAGACTTTTGATGTCACGTTTGGCTAGATATTTAAGAAAGCTGCGAATGGCAATCACGTGATAATTCTGAGTATTTTTTTTGAGCCCGACACCTTTTTCGTCTGTCCACCTGTTGAGATAAATTCGGTAGTTCCTGATAAGTTCGATTGTAATGTCTTCGGGCTTGGAAATTTCAGCCCACATCAAAAAACGTCTAATATAATAGCTATAGTTCTCAATGGTCTTTTGCGAACGGCTGCGCTCAACCTCGAGATATTCTAGGAATTCTATTAATAGTTTATTTAAAGAGGACATAATGGGTAGAAAGTAAGAAAAAATAATTTTAAATTTTAAATTGGAAATTTAGCGCAGCAGCGCTGACTCTATTGTACCGCACTTGGACGTTTCAAAGAATAGGCTTTCGAAATTAAGGCTTGCAGTAGCCTTAAAAAGGCATTTGTGTGTATAATTTCGTTGACAAAAAGCTCGATAAGTATATACTTGGAAGAAGTTAAAAATTAAGGCTGTAGGCTGATGGGCTCCGACTTTCCGCATATTCTAGTTGTCATTCCCTATACCTACAAAGCCAATTGAAAGGCCTAACTATTCGTAAAAAAAATATTTTTTCTTTTATCTTTGAATTCTTCAAAAAGATAGATTTCAAAGAGCTTAATACCAAAATTCACTTTTGGCAGAGAGCTGTTGCGAATTTTATTAAAAGACATAGGACAATAAAATTGCTCCATCTTTTTCGTAATTATTCTGCTTTTGCCGTGGTAGTCTCCAGCTCAATGCTTGTGTCTGCAACCAATGTTGCATCGGGCAAAGGAGCAAATGGACTTCTTTTTGGTTATTGGGATGGTTCAAGCGAACAAGCCAATGTGACCAGCAACAAGATAAACGGACAGCTTAGTAAAAAAAATGACTTGGCGGTTGTGCCGCTTTCAAAATCAAGCACCGCTGTTGAACCAGGGGTTATTGAAGAGGTTGTGAGTCAAAACATTATGGCAGGGCAAGGAATCATCGCTGCAGCTGGTGGAAGCAGCCCAATGAAAGATCCAGAAGAAGAAGGCGGAGTAAAAATGTATATTGTGCAATCAGGAGATACGCTCGGTTCTATTGCAGTGAAAAATAAAGTTACAGTCAACACGATTTTGTGGGCCAACGATATTAGTGACGTTGATTCAATTATGCCGGGGGATACTTTGTTTATCTTGCCTGTTTCTGGGATTAAATATGTCGTGAAATCCGGCGATACTATTGATGGAATTGCAAACAAGTTTAAAGCTGACAGAGAAAAAATTATTGCTTTCAACGGAACACCTGCTAATGGCGATTTGGACACGGGCGCTGAAATTGTGATTCCTGATGGACAAGGAGAAGCGCCGAAACCAGCTGAGCCAACCGTGACTCCAACCACTCCTAGCACTTCTATTATTGAAAAAAGACAATATGCCAACTCAAGTGGAGGAACACCTGAAGTTACAGGTGGCGTGACTCCAAAAGGAAAGGCTGGTGCAGGTCATCGTTTTCCATATGGATATTGCACTTGGTATGTCGCACAAAAACGTTATGTGCCGTGGGGAGGAAATGCTGGAACCTGGCTATATCATGCAAAAGCTCAAGGTTATGCAACAGGACGCGCTCCCAAAGTCGGTGCTATTATGGTAACAACTGAAAACAGATATTACGGTCATGTTGCTTTGGTGGAAAAAGTTTCCGGCAGCACAATCACGGTTAGTGAAATGAACTATGCCGGCTTTGCCAAAAAAAGCACCCGAACTCTTTCTGTTTCGAGTAGGGCGATTAAAGGGTTTATATATTAAAAAGTTATAAAGTTCATAAAGTTCATAAAGTTATAAAGTTTGTAAGGCTCAGAGAAAAATGTGTATAATTTTTTGCCTACGTACTTCATATGGTGCAAAGGGAGTGCGGGATGCAAAATGCGAGTATGATTGTGTGATGCTGCACGGGGTTGACCCCGTTTAGAAATTTCACAAGTCATATTCTCATAGCTTGCTATCTTTGGATATAAAAAGTCGTTTAGAATAAGAAGAGAGTATTTGAAATTTCTAACGGGGTTGACAGAAAGTGTTTTTAAGAGTATAATAGACAGTTGGAATAGAAAGACGTTCATTGACAATTTAACCCTGAAATGAGCCAAAAAGTGATATTTTTGGTGGGATTTTGGGGAGGATATATTGGAAATAAGGGAATTTGACAATAACTGCGCTAAAGCGCAAAAAATGAAAGGGAGGATGCTATGAGAACTATTAAATTAGTAGTATTGATGCTTGTGGCCATAGTTTTTGTTTTGGGATGCTCTCAAAAAGATCAAGTTGGCTTGGAAAATAACAAACCGATTGTTACTTCCGAGGAAACTATAAATTCTCAAACATGGCCAACCAAGGAAGATTTTGAGGCAGATCCCGAAAAATTTCTCAAAAGAAAAATGCGGCAACATCTATTGAAAAATTATCGTGTAGTTGTGCAGGACAGCCAGGTGATTGTAGAAAAAGAAAAATGGCGTCTTGATTTTTTTAATGGTCAGACGCAGACTAAGAACATAGATGGGTTTGTTACTACGGTTCATCCATGCGAGGTAACCGCCCCAGTCTTCGTAGCATTACCTTCTGGTCAAATTTTTGCGGCGAATATAAAGTTAATAATGCAGTTGTATATCAATGATTATCGCCAAACATCCAATGATTGGAAGATGATCTCACTTCGGGAGGGGTAAACTGTTAAAAACATAGAGGGGTACTTATTTAGTACCCCTCTTTTTCTTTTTTGTATTTAAAAAGTGTGATATAATATTTGCGTACAGTAAGCGTAAAGAATCCTAATGAATTGGATTTTAAAAAACAAAAATAAAAGTAGCAAGGCGCTTTTAGTGGCTTTGTTTTTGGTGTTTGCATATTTTAATTTCATACCTAAAATTGCTAGTGCGGCTAGTTGTCGCTCTGACCAAGTAACCCTTCCTAATGGCACTTGTGGATGTGATACTGCAAATGGAAAAATCTTAAGATCCGACGGATACTGTGGTTATAAAACCGTTCTCAACGGAGAAGCTGGCGCATATACAGGTGAATATGTGACACCTATTGATCCAAAAACAGGAAGCGTAGTTGAAGGTGGAATACCCGCCAAAGGTTCAACAAATGAAACAGAAGCATATAAAAAAGCTTATAATTTAACTTGTACTGATGATAGTCCGTTGATTTGTACTTTCAAGGAATTATTGGTTGGTGTTTTGAATGTTGTTGGATGGTTGTTTTCAATTGCTGCCACTTTGTTTGCCTGGGTTGTTGAGCCAGCCAATATTTCTGGTGAAGGTACTGGTATTTTGCAAAAGCAGGCAGTTAAAGATGTTTGGATTATGGTTCGAGATCTTTTAAATATGACGTTTATCCTCATTCTCTTGTTCGCAGCATTCTGCACAATTTTTCAAGTTGAAAAATGGAATCTGAAAAAAGTTTGGCTTAACATTTTGATTAATGCGCTCCTTGTTAATTTCAGTTATCCAATCGCGAGATTTTTTATTGATGTTTCCAATGTTGCTTTTTATTATTTTATTAATAACCTTTTTACTTCAGCAAGTGGCGCAGTTACTGGGTCTGGAATTTTTGCAATGTTTGGTGCGGCTTCTGGAATTGGAGAAATACTCAAACCTGAAAGTTATGCAAATTATGAGGTCGCATATTTAATTACTATGATTGTGATGCTTTTTATTATGGGAATGACACTGCTAATAATTGCAGCACTTTTTGTTGTGCGCCTTGTTGCACTCACAATGCTTGTGATGTTTTCCCCCGTTGGTTTTGTGGGATATATTTTTCCTACGACTGCAAGTTTCGCTGACAAGTGGTGGAAGAATTTGTTTTCCTATTCTTTTTTTGCACCGATAATGATTTTTGGTATGGCGATTGCTCTTAAAATTACAGAGGCCATTGGAAAAGAAAGTATGAGATCCTTTAAACTTGCCGCTTCTAATAATGCGCCAACTGATCAAACTAGTTTTATTGCGAATGCAGCTTTTATGGTAATACCTATTGTTGTCTTGTGGTCGACAATAGGTGTGGCAAAATCAATGGGCATTGAAGGTGCTGATAAAGTTGTTGATAATGTAAAGAAAGGTGGGAAATGGTTGGCAAATGCTCCAGGTAAATACAGTGGCGTTTATGGTGCTACAAAGAAAGTTACCGAAGACTTTAATAAGAAGGGTAAATTATTTGGCATGAAAGTTCCATTAATGGGAAATGAGGGTAGAGAAGCTCGAGAAGCAGCTATGGCCGGTTTTGTTACTGGTGGAGTAGGTGGATATAAAGATGCTAGACGCAATGTTGAAGATAAAAAGATTGCAGAACAAATGAAGGAATACAAAGATAGAAATTATACAGCTGATCAAATTGCGGAAGATCTTGATCCTAAAAAAGGCAAAGTTGTTCAAATGGCAGCAATGAGGGCACTTATGGCAGAAAAAGGTGCTCTTGGCGCTGATCCTAACAGGATGATTATGGCGCTAAATATAGCTGGAAATGATATGGCATTAAGAAATAAAATTATTGATAGTGCGGATAATTTTGCTGGAAATGATGAATTTAAGGCTAGTCATATTAACACATTATTGGCTTCTGCAACTGCTGGACTTGATGTTAGTGATCCAAAGCAAAAAGCTGCTAAAGATGCAATAGAAGGAAAGATTAAGAGTAAAATCAGAAAAGAAAATGTTAAGAAATTTATTGATCATGAAATTGCTATAAGTAAAAATGTTACAGATGCATATAGGGATAATCTGGAAAGTCTTAATGCTGAAGATTTTGGAAAACAAAAAGGATTGCATGAAAAAATAGGCACCGATACTGACTTACAGGATTACATTCTTAATCATGTTTCATTGGATAACGGATTCCATCAAGAAATGTTTAAGAATATGAAAAAGGGCAACAGGGCGGAATATATAAGTAACCACCTTCATCCTTAGTCCAATAAAAAATGGAAAAAATAAAAGAAAAATATTTTTATCCAATGGCAGTGTCTGCTATTTATGGTAAAAAAGACGCAAATGAAGATATCATTTTAAGATGGGACAAATTTGATTTGCTTGAAGAAAAAGAAAAGGGTATTTTAATATCAAATAATGTTCCAGTCACAATTAAAAAAATAGCTGATAAGTTTAATTTGCCTCCAATATCGATAGAAAATATTTCACGCTTAGTGAGAGAAGTATATTTTAAAAATGTTATTAAAAGCAATTTATCTCACGAATTAATACGCAGGATTCCAATATTAACAGTTGAAAATGCTCAAGAAATTTATAAAATTCTTAATGATGAGATTTTTACATTACAATTACAAACAAGAGAGGATATAGAGGTAGAAAAAAAGAAGGCAACTTTTATACAAATGAAGTTGTCAGATGCGCTTTTGCAGTATCCGAAAGTGGGGGAACAGAGTGTGGGGAGTGAGCAGATAAAACTGAGATATTTTCCGATGCCGGTGAGGCCATCGATTAAGAATTGGATCACTGATTTTCATGATGGAATGGGCGCAGGAAAACATTCTCCAATGGATCGTGGAAACTTTTTGTTTCACAGTGAAAATGGAAAAAAATTAAATTCTGCTGACAGGCAAAAGCTTGGCACAATTTTGCGGTCTCTTGATGAGCAGACTCTGCTGACCATTGATGGGCATGCTCAAATTATTATTTTTGAAAACGCAGAAAATACGCAGAATGAAAGCAATGTGAACGCAGAAAAACAGGGTCAAGTTATGCCTAGTAACCTGGATTCCCGCCTACGCGGGAATGACAATAATATGGATGTTATGAAAGTAACGCCAAGTGCTGGCAATGCTCAAACCTCTCTGCCCTCAGGGCATCTCTCCTCATCTGAGGAGAGAATGACAATGAATAAAATATTAGACAGGCGAAATCAGATTCAACAGGAAAGAAATACGCATGATGTTTTTGGCGACTTGGCACCGACACCTAAAAATGAAAATATTCAGGATAAACAACTTAATAATAAAGTGCAAGATTTTTTTGCAAAACCAGCAGTAGAAAAAACAATGCCAGATAATTACTTCAGTATTCCGCAGTCAAAACCTCCGATTGGAAGTGAAGAATTTCATATTGCAAATACTGATAATGCACGGGCTGAGAGTGGATTGAAAATGGATCAAAATAATGCTGTTGAGGCTCCGAAGTCTGGCAAAATTCTGGATTCCCTGCCTACCGGACAGGCAGGCCGTTTTCACCAGCCTCGCGTCGACGAGCAATCGTTTTTGCGAGTCGAGGCGGGCGGGAATGACAATAATAAAGAAGGGCTAGATCGTGATTTGATGAGTGATGAAGATTTGTTTAATATGCTGAGAGAAAAAAAGATTAAGCAAGATGCTGCTAAGTTAAATTCATCTGCTGGAAATTTTAAATTTTCTTCTCCGCAAAAACTTCCAGCCGAACAAGAAAAGCAGCCAGCGAAAACTTTGGTTCAGCAACCTTTGCGACAACAAGCTGCGCCCTCAAAACAAAATAATTTTTCAATAAAACCTTCCTCACAAATCCAAAAATCGCCATATCATATTTCGCCTTCTGATTATGAATATGGTAAAAAGACTGAAGCAAAAAACGAAGAAATTCCAAAGATTCAAAAAAATATCGTTGATCTAAAAAATTAGAAATTTATGAACATTATTAATATTGCGCGGGCTGGTGTGATTACTGATGCGCCGTCAATTTCGAGTGTTGGGATAAATGTTTTGAATTTTTTGTTGTCAGTTGTCGAAATTGTTGCTATAATTTCATTAGTGATTTCAGGAATTATATATCTTACCGCTATTGATGATAAAAATAGAATGCAAATGGCAAAAAGATCATTGACGTATTCGATTGTTGGAATAATGCTGGGGTTGGGAGGAATGATTCTTGTTTGGGTTGTCGGACAATTTTTTCAATAACACCGATTCGAAACTACGAATGAAAAACGAATCTACGAAAATAAATAGTATAAAATGCGGACCTGGATTCCCGCCTCCGCGGGAATGACACAAGAAAAATGTGATGAAATAAAGAAAGTAGATTATGAAACAAGTTCAGAATGACACAAAAAATAGGAAGAAAAAAGATAAAAATTAAAAATTAAAAACTAGAAGAGGAGGTGTAATTATGAATATATTTAAAAAAATTGCATACGCATCATCAGCAATCGCAACAGCAGTTCCGATGGTTGTTCGTGCTCAATTTGAAACTCCATCAGGAACAGGTCTTCCATCAGGAAGTCTAATCAACATTCTTACTAGTGGAATGAATTGGCTTTTGATTGTGGTTGGAATTCTCGGCGTCATTGGTTTTGTTATTGCAGGTATTTTGTATTTGACAGCTGCAGGAGATGAAGGTCAAATTGACAAAGGTAAAACTGCTATGATTTATTCCATCGTCGGTGTTATTGTGGCTCTTTTGGGAGTTGTTATTATCAAGGCTGTTCAAGGAATGCTTTCTGGTTCATCAAAAAGCTTCTAGCACAACATTACAAATATATATATGTAAACAAAAAACAATTCGAAAGAGTTGTTTTTTGTTTGTTTTGGAAAAATATGCTATAATTTATTTATCAAAAAATATTAAAAATAAAATAACCCCAGTTAAATAATGTGGAGTACCACAATTTAACGGGGCAAGTAAATATGAAAAAGTATTTTAAGCAAGTTGTTTTTTCTTTGGTGCTAGCGATTGTGGGGATTTCTTTTTCTCCGATGATGACTTTGGCAGCAGATTGGGGTGCTACTTATAATTCAGCAACTGGTGGTATTAATGTTGGCATTGGCTCAAATGGATCAATGAGCGGTGGATGGCAAACATCAAATCCGTATAATCTTCCATCGGGAAGCATCTTAGGAATTCTTTCCAATCTTCTTTTTTGGCTGTTGGCTGTTTTTGCAATTATGGGTGTGATTGGTTTTGTGCTTTCCGGCATTTGGTACTTGCTTTCTGCGGGAGATGAAGGTATGGCTGATAAAGGCAAGGCAGGAATGAAATGGTCTATTGTTGGAATTATTGTTGGTCTTTCCGGATTTATCATCATGCAAGCCGTGAGCGCACTCTTGAGTGGAGGAAGCAAGACATTCTAAAGTTTTCTTCATTATTTTTCTCCCCTCAGATGAGGGGAGATGCCTGAAAGGCAGAGGGGTTTGAGCTCAGCAATTATGCAAACAATTCATAATTTAAAATCTAGTTTTCTTGTAAGAAAAAAACTAAGAAATTCTGCAACTCCACAAGAAATTATATTATGGTCAAAAATAAGAAGAGAACAGCTCGGATATAAATTTAGAAGGCAACACTCAATTGGAAGATATATCGTAGATTTTTATTGTCCAGAAAAGAAGGTTATTATCGAATTAGATGGATATCAACACAAGAAGGAAATTTGTGGGGAATATGATCACGAAAGAACTCTATTTCTTGAATCGTTAGGGTGTAGGGTTATAAGATTTTGGAATAATGATATAAATAAGAATATTTCTGGTGTGATTGGTAAAATTGAAAAGTATTTATGCGAGGCTCCGCGCTGACCCCTCTGTCTTGAGTACAAGACATCTCCCCTTAACAAAGGGGAGAATGACAAGGAATAAATTTTTTCATAATTCAAAAATTAATTTATCTAAAATGAAAACAAAAAAACTTTATCTATTCGCAGCCGTTTTTCTTTTTTTGAGTGTTTTTTTTGTGGGGGTTGAAAAAACTATAGCAATGGATTGTTATGAGCTATGCGCGGATGAGTATGATATGCAGACGTGTTTCGATAATTGCTCTATTAGCAATAATGGAATAACTGGGTGGGATGACAGCGGCTTAGCAACTAATTTTTACGATTCAACTTCTGAAACTGGTCTAAGTAATTATTGCGATACAGCAGAGGGTCAAAACGATCCATCCTGTACTAGTCAATATGATTACTATAATACAGATGCTGAAGGTGTAGCATTGGCAAATTGTAATGATACAAATGGAACTTGGGATAGTAATATAGGTGCATGTAGCTGGACAACAACGTCTGCTGAAACAGATAGTACTTGTGATTCAAGGTCTTCTTGTATGTTTTGGAATTGTTGCCCAGAGACATCTGTTCAGGAACAAGCTTATGCGCAAACTCCAGCGAATAAAACTGCGCAAAATGCAGCAACTTCAAATGCAACTGCTGCAACCACGATACAGAATGCAGCAGCTCAAAGAGTTAATACTGAGTTGGCTCAGCAGGATTTGATTTGCAGAACTTCATCCAAGGAAGATTGTGATGAAGCAACAAAATCGCTTAATGAAGCTAAGGCAGCATATGATGCAGCAACAGAAGACGCGCAAGCTGCAATTGAAAATGCAGGTGGATTTTCAGGCTACACTTCTAATGGGACTTTAGGTGGCGGTGTAAATTATGGAGTAAATGTTGGTTTTGGCGGTGCACCAGGGGTTAGCGCTGGATCCGCTGCTAGTTGTGGGGCGGGATTTGAAAAAATGGGAGGGGTTTGTTTTCCGACAACTACAGGACTTTCTAGCGCACCTATTTCTACTATCTTGTCCAACTTGTTTTTATGGCTAATGGGGCTTTTTGTCACTTTTGCTGTGGTTGCCTTTGTTGTCAGTGGAATTCAATATCTCTTGGCTGCAGGAGATGAGGGCATGGCAGAAACAGCCAAAAAGAATGCAACAAACGCTATTATTGGGATAATTGTGGGTCTTTCAGGCTTCATTATCTTCAAAGCAATTGCCGCGGCCTTAAGTGGACAAAGCTATTTATTCTGATATTGACAGTGAAAGAAAAAACTGCTATCATAACTATAGATAGAGGAGAGGTATGGGTTCGCTGGAAAGCGAACTTTTTTCTTTAATTAGATCGGTATAACAATTTAATAAGGTGTTTTTTGGTTTTAAGTTTCAAGTTTTTCTAAGAAGCTAAGAAGCTAAAGCCTAAAAAGCTAAATAATTATGGCTAAACGTAAAGTACAAGACGAAACAGAAGAACAAGGGACAAGATTGGGAGAATTTGGAAGCGCAATCTTGCAAATTGCAGAAGAAAAAGGTATTGCAAAAAGCGTAATCATTGAAACGATTGAAGCTGCTCTTTCTGCTGCTTATAAAAAGGATTATGGAAAACGTGGACAAAGAATCCGCGCCGAATTTAATGAGGTTGGCGGAGACACGAAATTCTTTTTGATTAAGGATGTTGTTGATGAAACTTTGCGAGAATTTGTGGAAGGAGAAGATGAGGAAGATGAAGGTAGGGATGACGAGCAGATGGTTGAAGGAGAGGAAAAATTGCCTCGTTACAACCCTGAAAGAGATATGCTTTTGGATGAAGCTAAGAAAATTAAAAAAGATGCAAAAATAGGCGATATTATTGAAATTGAGCTTGAGCCACAAACAGAATATGGACGCGTGGCTGCTCAAACCGCCAAACAAGTTATTATTCAACGTATTCGTGAGGCTGAACGTGATTCAATGTTCCAAGAATACAAAGGCAAAGAAGGCGAGGTTGTCAGTGGAACAGTACAAAGAATTGAAGGACGAAATACATATATTGACCTTGGAAAATCAGTGGGCGTGCTTTTTCCACAAGAGCAGGTTCAAGGAGAAATGCTTAGAATGGGACAACGCGTGAAAGTTTATCTTTATAAGGTTGAATCTGATCCAAAAGGACCGGGGATTACTCTTAGTCGAACTCATCCTGATATGGTGCGTCGATTGTTTGAATTGGAAGTGCCTGAAATTTTTGCTGGAACAGTTGAAATCAAATCAATTGCTCGAGAAGCTGGTTCACGAACCAAGCTGGCTGTCTTCTCAGAGGAGGAAGGAATTGATCCTATTGGATCTTGCGTTGGGCAAAAAGGTACTCGCGTGCAGGCTGTGATTGAGGAATTGGGCGGAGAAAAGATTGATATTATTGAATGGAATGAAAAACCTGAAAAATTCATTGCAGCTGCAATCAGTCCTGCTAAAGTTGTCAAAGTGACATTAAATGAAGATAGAAAAGAAGCAAAAGTTTCTGTGCCAGAAGATCAATTGTCATTGGCCATTGGTAAGCAGGGACAAAATGTGCGTTTGGCTGCAAAATTAACCGGCTGGAAAATAGATGTTATTGGTGTTGCTGCAAAAGTTGCAGAAACTGAGGAATCTGAAGAAACACCAGTTGTTGCCGAAGAAATCACAGAAGTTCAGGAAGTGAAAGAAGAAACCAAGACTAAAAAAGCTGTGGTTAAAAAAGAAAAGAAGACTGCAAAAAAGAAATAATGTTTTAAAAATTTTGAAGTCTGAATTTCGAATTTCGAATCAAATCTGAATGAAATAATGTTTCAAAATTAAGAAATTGAATCATTAAAAATTCATTCAAAATTCAAAATTGGAAATTCAAAATTATTTTGTATGAGTAAAGTATTTATTGTTGGTCATAAAAATCCAGATACTGATTCAATAGTGTCTGCAATCGCAGCACAAGAATTTTTTACTAAAGTTCTTGGCAAAGAAAGTAAAGCCTGCCGAGCTGGTATGCTTAATAACGAAACAAAATTTATTTTGGAACGATTTGGCGTGGAAATACCCGAACTGGTTGTTGCTATTATGGATCAAGACAGCGTTGCATTGGTTGATCACAATGAGGCCGGCCAAACTTTTGAAGGTTTGAACTATGCGAATGTTGACTACATCTTCGATCATCACAAGCTTGCCATCGTGACTGAAAAACCTATTTTTTGTCGTATGGAGCCACTTGGAAGTACATCATCCTTGATTGCAAAAATGTTTTTTGAGAGTGAAATTGAAATTTCAGAAATTTCTGCAAAATTGTTGCTGGCTGGAATTTTGTCAGATACCTTGAATATGATGAGCCCGACAACAACTCAGGAAGACAGGAATCTTGCAGTAAAGCTTAATGTCGTTGCAAAATTAAATGTGGAAGAATTCGTGAGCGAAATGTTTGAGGCTAAATCAAGTCTTGAGGGAATTTCAGTGCAGGATGTTATTACGCTTGACTATAAGGTTTTTGAAATGGGAAAATCCAAAGTTGGAATTGGAACATGGGAAACGACAAATCCTGAAAGTGTGAATGCTAGGAAAGATGAAATTATAAAAGCACTTATTACCGAAAAAAATGCAGACAAGTTGGACCATATGTTTTTTATGGTTGTGGACATCATCAAAGGTAGTTGTGAATTGTATATAATTTCTGAAACTGAAAAAGTTTTGGCTGAAAAAGTTTTTGGGGGGACAGTTGAAAATGAAATTATGTTTTTGTCTGGCGTGGTATCACGAAAAAAACAAATTGTTCCACCATTGACTGAAGAATTGAGTAAATAAATAACAGCGTTAATGCTAAGACCAATGGGGCAAATAGGACTGATAATATTTAATATATAGAAATTATGATTGAATCAACTTTAAAAAAATTACCCAACTCGGAATTAGAGGTTGCAGTGTCTGTTTCTTGGGAAGAATGGAAAAAATATATTGATCAGGCTGCCGGAGATTATTCAAAAGAAATTAAAATCCAAGGTTTTCGTGCAGGAAAGGCTCCGCGCGATATGGTTGAAAAGAAAGTTGGAACAGCGGCACTTTTTGACGCTGCTGCACAAAAAGCTGTGCAGGCAACTTTTCCAAAAGTAGTTGTTGAGAAAAAAATTGAGGCAATTGGAAAACCAAAAGCTGAAATTGTGAAATTGGCTGAAGGAAATGATTTGGAATACAAAGTTATCGTGTCAGTTATTCCTGAGGTTTCGATGAAGCCTTGGAAAAGCGGTGTTGAAAAAGTTAATAAAGAATATTCCAAGAAAAATGCTGAAGTTACGGCTGAGGATGTTGAAAAAGAATTGGCTGAAATTGCCAAGAGTCGCGTGCAGCATTTGACAGTCGAGCGAGAAGCTCAAAATGGAGACAATGTTATTTTGTCATTTGAGGTTAAAAAAGACGGTGTGCCAATCGAAAATGGTTCGAGTAAAAGCCACCCAATGATTTTGGGACGTGGTGTTTTTATTCCTGGATTTGAAGAGCAAGTTGTTGGAATGAAAGCGGGCGAAGTTAAGGAATTTGAACTGATTTTCCCAAAGGAATATCATGAAAAAAGTTTGGCTGGAAATCCAGCACAATTTACAGTGACAGTTGAAACTGTGCAGGAGCGAAAATCACCAGAAGTTACTGATGAGTTTGCAAGATCTCTCGGAAAATTTAAGGATTTGGCTGAAATGAGAAAAAATGTGACTGAAGGAATGGAGGAAGAAAAGAAAATTGAATTGAAGGAAAAAAGACGAGGAGCTATCATTGACGTCTTGGTTGAAAATACCGTAGTTGAAATTCCCCATATTCTTATTCACGAAGAGCTTCACAAAATGATTGGTGAGTTTGAAATGCAATTGCAAGGAATGAACATTACTTTCGAGCAATATCTAAAACAAATTGGAAAAACAATTGATGAGCTTGAAAAGGAATGGGAACCTCAAGCAATCAAAAGAATAAAAGCTGCTCTTGCTTTGGAAGAAGTTGCCAAGGAGCGGGAAATCGAAGTTGCCAATGAAGAAGTTGAAGCAGAAATGAATAAAACTCTTGCTCAATACAAAAAAATACAAGATGCTGAAAAGAATATTGATTTGGGTAAATTGTATAATTACGTGAAGGGAACGATGGTTAATGAAAAAGTACTTGAATATTTGGAGAATATTAAGTAAAAAGGGTGACGAATGAATATTTTAGTGAGAATATATTAAAAATATAATTTCAAATTAAAAATTAAAAATTTCAAATGAATTCAAAAATGTTCTAATGTTTAAAAATTTAAGCATTTGAAATTAGGATTTTGTTTGATATTTGAAATTTGATATTTGAAATTGTAAAAATTTTATGTCTAATAAAATTACAAATCAGTATCTGATCCCAACGGTAATAGAAAAGACAAATTATGGCGAACAGGCGTATGACATTTATTCTCGCTTGCTTAAGGATAGAATAATTTTTTTGGGAACTGCCATTGATGATGGAGTGGCCAATGCGATTATTGCGCAGCTGCTTTTTCTTGAACAACAAAACCCAAAAGAAGATATTAAGATTTATATAAACTCTCCTGGAGGCTCTGTGAGCAGCGCCCTTGCGATTTATGACACAATGCAATACATTCGCTGCGATGTGCAAACGATTTGTGTTGGCTTGGCAGCTTCTGCGGCAGCATTGCTTTTAAGTGCTGGGAAAAAAGGTAAGAGATTTGTACTTCCAAATTCTGAAGTTATGATTCATCAAGTGATGGGAGGAGCCAGTGGTCAAGCATCTGATGTTAATATTCACGCTCAACATATTCTTAAGACCAAAGAAAAACTTAATGGTATTTTGGCAAAAAATACTGGTCAAAAAATCACAAAAGTTGAAAAGGACACAGACCGAGATTATTTTATGTCAGCCAGCGAAGCAGTAAAATATGGGATTGTGGACAAGGTGATAGGGCTGTAGGTTGTAGGAATTAGGAATTAGGAATTAGGAGTTAGGTTGTAGTGATTAGAAACTCCATACAAAATAAAAAACTCGACCACATATGGCTGAGTTTTTTATTTTATCGAAAGATTGTTTGCGTATTTCCTAGCTCCTAACTCCTAATTCCTAATACCTATTTAAGTAGTGGTAGCAGGCTTTCTCCATTCATATCCTCGGGTTTTTGGATGCTGAGAAGATCGAGGACGGTAGGGGCAATGTCGCTGAGGAGTCCGCCGACCTCACTTTGTTGTCGGACGATTTCTTCAGATTTTTTTTCGCGATGATTGTCTTGGGTAATAAACCAAAGTGGAACTGGATTAGAAGAATGTTCAGTGTCAGTTTGTCCGGTACGATAATTTTTAATCTCCTCAACATTTCCGTGGTCTGCTGTAATAAAAAGACAGCCACCTTTTGCCAGTACCGCTGGTATGAGTTTGGATAGGTTTTTATCTATTGTTTGGACTGCGACAACGCACGCGTCGGAGTTTCCGGTGTGTCCAACCATATCAGCATTGGCATAATTAACCAAAATAAAATCATATTTTTCCTCCTCGATCACTTCAAGGAGTTTTTCTGTTATCAATGATGCGCTCATTTCAGGAGCTTCATCAAATTTTGAAACTGCGGGCGAGGGAATAAGTATTCTATCTTCGCCAACCCAAGGTTCTTCTTTGCCTCCATTGAAAAAATAGGTAACGTGAGCGTATTTTTCAGTTTCTGCGATGCGAAGCTGCTTGAGCTTGTTTTTGCTTAAAATTTCTCCAAGACCACCTTCCAAGGTTGTCGGTGGAAAAGCAATACCAACAGGTAAACCTTTTTCATATTCTACTAATGTTGTAAAATTTATGTCTAAAAGTTCTCTCTTAAACCCATCAAAGTCGGGAAGAACGAATGCCTTGGTAATTTCTCTGGCTCTATCTTCACGAAAATTGAAAAAAACAACGCTGTCTCCATTTTGCACTGTTGCCACTGGCTTTCCACTTTCTGTTATGACTACAGGTTCAATGTATTCGTCTGTGATTTCATTTGCATAAGAATCTTGTAGGGCTTTTATGGGATCTGAAGCTTCAATTCCTTTTCCTTCAGTCAATAGTCTGTATGCTTTTTCGACTCGGTCCCAATTGTTGTTTCTGTCCATTCCCCAATTGCGACCGCTTAAGGATGCAATTTTTCCAATCCCGATTGATTTGAGATGATTTTGCAAGTCTTGCAGAGTTTTGGTGCCTGAAGTTTGAGGCGAGTCTCTACCATCAGTAAATCCGTGAATAAAGACTTTGGTAAGACCTTTATTTTTGGCCATTTCCAAAATTGCAAAAAGATGTTCCATATATGAATGAACACTGCCTTGTCCTATTAGCCCCATAAGATGGAGAGAAGAGTCTTTTTCTTTTGCAGCTTCCATTGTTTTTGACAATGCTTCATTTTCAAAAAAAGTGTGATCCTGAATAGAAAGTGTGATGCGAGGCAGGTTTTGGTATACAATTTTGCCGGCGCCCATTGCCATATGCCCAACTTCACTGTTGCCTGATTCTCCCCAAAAAAGTCCTACTGAAATTCCAGAAGCTTGCAGGGTTGTCATTGGATAAAAGTGATCGAGCTTTTCAATCGTTGGCAAGCTGGTTTCTTTAAGCACGTTGCCTTTGCTGTTGTTGCTAATGCCCCAACCATCAAGAACTACGACTAAAATTGGTTTATGCATATGGTTAAAATTTTTAATTTTTAATTTTTAAATAAAATGAAAACCTCTTCTATTTTTTTGTAATTTTTAACGCTGGAACTATCGTAGTTTAGCATTTTTCGTTTGCTTTGACAAAAAACCCTTATTCTTATATCATAGTAATGCAGATAAAAAGTTAAAAATGGATCGGTTCGACTTGATTATCCACACAGAATTGGCTAAGTTAAGACAAATTTTGCATTAATATGAAGTTTATTCTTACTTCAAATATATCTAAAAAAATGCAGTCATAAGGCCTTTGAAGCCTTCTTTTGGCGTGGAAAAGTGATCAGTCGGAGCGTTTGAAAATGTATGACATCACTAATTGTTGTTCTGAGTCTTCTCATTGGAGGGGGAGCGGGATATCTTACAAGGCAGTCAATAGCGCGCAAGCGTCTTGACACAGCAGAGGGAAAAATTGAACAAATGACGCAGGAAGCCGAGAAAAAAACTCAGGAGCTTGTTTTGGATGCCAAAAACAAAGCAGTCGAAATTCTCGAGGAGGCAAAGAAAAAAGAAAAAGAGCGAGAAGATCAAATACTTCGAAGCGAACAGCGAATTGAAAAACGCGAAATTGCTATTGATCAAAAAACAGAAGAAATTGAGAATAATCGCAAAATTCTTGAACAAAAAGCTGAAGAAATAAAGAAAATAAGGCTTGAAGTTGAAGATGCACGTTCAAGAGAGTTGGAAAGATTGGAAAAAATAGCAGGACTTTCCAAAGAACAAGCCAAGGCAATCCTTTTGCAACTTACAGAAGAGGAAAGTCGTGAAGCATTGGCTGAAAGAATGGCTAAAATTGAAAGACAAGGTGTGGAAGAAATAGAAAAACGAGCCAAAAATATAATGACAAGCGTTATTCAAAAATACGCTGGTTCTCACGCTGCTGAAGTTGTGACAACAACCGTTTCAATTCCATCCGATGAAGTTAAGGGGCGAATTATTGGTCGTGAGGGACGAAACATTAAAGCCTTGGAGAAACTTACGGGAGTTGAAATTATTGTTGATGACACCCCAGAAGCAATTGTCATTTCTGGCTTTGATCCAGTGCGTCGTGAAATTGCTCGCATTACAGTTGAAAAACTTATTGGTGATGGACGCATTCATCCAACTAGAATTGAAGAGGCTGTGGAATTTGCCAAAAAAGAAATCGACAACAAAATTAAAGAAGCAGGAGAAGCTGCTGTGTATGATTTGGGAATTGCCGGACTTGACCCGAAATTGATTTATCTTTTGGGTAGACTTCGATATCGAACAAGTTTTGGACAAAATGTTTTGTTGCATTCTCTTGAAGTAGCGCATCTTTCTGGAGCACTGGCAGCTGAACTTGGGGCAGATGTGATTATTGCAAAAAAAGCAGGACTTCTGCATGACATTGGAAAAGCAGTTGATCATGAGATTCAAGGAACGCACGTGGAGATCGGAATGAAAATTATGGAAAAATTCGCAATGCAAAAAGAAATTATTGATGCGATGAAATCTCATCACGAAGATTATCCATTTGAAACTCCAGAATCATTTATTATTGCTGCTGCTGATGCAATTTCTGCCAGTCGTCCTGGAGCGCGTAAGGATACTTTGGAAAAATACCTCAAGAGACTTGAAGAATTGGAAACAACAGCTAATTCTTTTCCAGGAGTGGAAAAAACATATGCAATTCAGGCTGGACGTGAAATTCGTGTGTTTGTTAAGCCAGAGGAAATTGATGATTTAGGTGCATTGAAATTAGCGCGAGAAATCGCTGACAAAATTGAAGCAGATTTGAAATACCCTGGAGAAATAAAAGTTAATGTTTTGCGAGAGACAAGAAGCGTGGAATACGCAAGGTAAGAGAATTTTTATAATTTTTAATTTTATAATTTTTAAATAATTTCTTAATTTCTAAATGTTTAAACATTAAAAATTTTGTTTTATTTATAAAATTAAAAATTGAAAATTAAAAATTCGTCTTGAGTACAAGGCGCTGTGTATAACTCGGATTTGCTTTATTTGGGCGAAGAATAGTACAATGGGTGAAGTTAGCAATAAAACTTAAAATAGAAAGGATGGTGAATACTATGGCAAATGTAAATAAAGACGCTCTCGTTGACGCAATTGCATCAAAAACAGATCTTTCTAAAAAAGATGTTGAAGCAGTTATCGAAACTTTGATCGAAAAGATTACTGAAGAAATCCGAACAGGAAATAAAGTAACCTTGACTGGATTCGGAACATTTAAAACTTCCGACCGAGCTGCTCGCGAAGGAATCAATCCTCAAACGAAAGCTAAAATCCAAATACCTGCAATGACAGTTCCTAAATTCACTGCTGGAAAAGCATTGAAAGAAGCTGTTAAGTAGAACCCTCCCTTATTGAAATATATTTTTTTGAATATATCAAAAGATGGAAATAAAACCCACCGCAAGGTGGGTTTTATTGTGCAATTGTAAATAGGTTTCTCATCTGGTATAATTAAAAAAGCTTGATGGATAATAAAAAAAATAAAAAAGTAGCTGCAGAATTTATCAAAAGCAACAAAAAATTCGTTGTGTTTTTTCTGTTACTTTTATTACTTATTTGTAATGTTTTTTATTGGCAACAACAGGAAAAAAAATATGCTAAATATTTAAATGGTGATAAATATGTCTTTCTTAATCCTGCCTCTTATTTAATTGATGCAGATGATGCGTTGGTTAATTTTCAATCGTTAAGAGATAGTCTTGTTTCTAAATATGAAAAAAGAGCAGACTATATGATTTCTGTATATTTTGAATATCTTCCAACTGGGGCAAATATTTCTATAAACAAGGATGAAAAAATTTGGCCGGCTAGTCTAATTAAAATTCCAGTGGCTATGGCTGCTATGAAAAAAGTTTCAGATGGGAAGTGGAAGCTTTCTAACGAGCTGGTTATTTTGGATGAAGATAAAGATAATTCCTTCGGAACACTTTTTCAACGCCCTACCGGGACGACAATTACTATTGAGGATACAATAAAACAAGCGTTGATACAATCAGATAACACAGCTCATTTTATGCTTTTACGAAATCTTGATGGGGAAGAATTGGAAGAGGTATATATTGATCTCGGGCTGGATGATATTATAAATGATATTAAAAAAACACCAAAAGGCGAAGAAGCTGATAATAGAATGACTGCCAAAAGATATTCAATATTTTTCAGATCACTTTATAATGCTTCGTATCTTAACTTGGAATACTCGCAAAAATTTTTGGATATCTTAGGGAATGCCCCATTAGAATATTTAAGCAACGGACTTCCATCCGATGTAGAATTTGTGCATAAAACTGGAATACGCACTGAAGATGGAGTTAGAGCGGATGCCGGAATTGTTTATCTCACAGATCGTCCATATTTATTAACAGTTATGATTCAAAAGAAAGGTGAAAATTTAACAATTCCTGAGGGCGAGGTAGAAGGAATTTTTAAGGCTATTTCTACTGAAATATACGAATATGTTTCTCAAGCAAAATAAAAAATTTACAAAATTTTTTGCTACCATATGTCTTGTGGCGGTTTTTTTCAACATGTTTCCGTCTCCGCAGTATGTTTTAGAGATACTCGCGAAATTGCAACAACAAAAAAATATCGTTGATAAGATATATCTTGCAAAACAGAATAAGAATGTTGTGGATAATTTTAAAATGGGTGTTCCTGTAGCAAAAGCATCCACGGATCCTGATCAGTCAGAATTTATGATAGATGTCGGTCCTGTTAATGGAAAAACAACTGTTAGTTATGTGTATGCTTCTTTTTTTAATCCGGCAGGCTCCGGAAAAACTGCCGTGATAAAGAGGGTTGCAGTGAAGGCAAATGCGGTGACAACGGCTAATTATGTGAATCTTTCACTTCGCAGAATAACTGCTTCATCTGCTGGAACTCAAATAGCAAACACTAATATACCTAAAAAAAATAGTGATGCTGCGCTAGCTGTTTCAGAGATTAGACACTCTGGTCCTGTTGTTACTTTTGCTGGCATCGCAGATTCTAGGATTTTGGGTCAACCAATGCCAGGAGGTGCTGGACAAATACATAGTTATAGAGATATAACATTCGGTGTTAATGACGAAAAAATTGTTTTACAACCAGGCGAAGGTTTAGCTGTATATCAAGAAGCTGCCGGAGATTTGGATCAACGTATAAGAACATATTTTGAGTGGGATGAAGTTGCTAGTGCGCCAATTGCAAAAAATGAATTCTTGTTTGCTTTTCCTAGAGTTGAAATTGCCGCTACTGCTAATTATGCTTATAATTCTTTTTTTAATCCTGCAGCTTCTGGTAAAACAGCTGTAGTCAAAAGAGTTTGGTTTGGAACTGAGACTTGTGATACTACAGCAACATACACAAATAATATTTCTCTGCGGCGAACAACTGCAGCTTCAGGTGGAACAGCTATTGTCGCTTCTAATATACCAAAGAAAAATACATCATCTGCTAATAGCGTAATGGATTTTAGAAGAAGTAACCCAACAGTTTCATTGGTTGGATCTGCGGAAGCAAGGCTTGGATTAGTTACTCCTTGTGGAGCAGCTGGACAGCCAAATGGATTTCAACAAATCAATTTTCAAGACAGTGATGAAGAATTGATATTGCAACCAGGAGAGGGTTTGGCACTCATATCTGAAACAACAGGCGATGTTGATCAACTTAGTCGTATGATTATTGAATGGCAGGAGCTTGTGGTAGCTAGCACGCCTACTTCTGAAGGTGAATATATGTTTGCGTTTCACAAAATTTCCAATGAGGCTGTTGCACCACCTATTAATACTAGTTTTTATACTTTTTTTAATCCAGTGGCATCAGGCAAGACGGCTGTAATTAAAAAAATAGGAATAAGAAATAATTCAGATACAACATCTACGTATGCTTCTTTTAATTGGCGCAGATTAAGTGCAGCTTCTGGTGGAACACTAATATCTTCTGGTGATGTTCCTAAAAAACACTCAAGTACTGGCAATACTGCAATGGAATTGCGCTCATGTGGTACAGCTTGTGCTAGCGCAATTTCAGCAACATATTCTGGCACATCAGATTCAAGATTATTGAGTGTAAATGGCTCAGGAGCTGTTGGTCAGGTTATTGGTATGAGAGAACTATCCTTTGGAAACAATGAAAATTTAATTTTAAAGCCAGGAGAGGGAATTGGTTTTTATATTGATGTCCTGGCTGGCGATATCGATCATTATATAAAAACTTATGTAGAATGGGGTGAAGAAACAGTTGCTCCAGTTGCTCAAAACGAGTATGTTTTAAGTGTGGGCCCTGTTAATGGTTCAACTGTATCAGGGTATAATTATGCTTCATTTTTCAATCCAATTGCATCTGGAAAAACAACGATTATAAAAAAAGTTAGCTTGAGAATAGATACTATATCAACAGCTGTTTATATTCCAATGACCTTGCGTCGCTCTTCTTCGGCCTCTGGTGGAACGCAAATTACTTCTGCTAATATTCCTAAAAAAAATACAAGCTCTAATGCTTCAGCCATGGATATACGTCGAACTGGCGTAACTGTAGGATTAGCTGGAAATGCTGATTCGCGCTTGATTAATGTGCAAACAGCTGGAACTACGGGAGCAGCAACTGCTCCATCTACAAATGGATATCGTGAATTTTCATTTGAAAATGATGAACAAATCATCCTGCAACCTGGAGAAGGTGTTTCTCTTTATCAAGAACTTGCTGGGGATGCTGATTTTCGAGTTAAGATATTGTTTGAATGGGAAGAGGTTGCATTCGCCAGCACCCCGAGTACTCAAAATGAATTTTTGATGACAACTGGTCCAGTAAATGGCAATGTCGCATCCGGATATGTGTATTCATCACTTTTTAATCCATCAACATCTGGTAAAAATTATATCGTAAAACGTTTGGAAATAAGGGTTAATAGAGTTGGAACACTTGTCGCACCTGGATATGTGCCAATCACAATTAAAAAAACATCTTCTGCCTCTGGCGGAACAACTGTTTTATCTAGCAATATTCCAAAAAAGCACAGCGGAACATTAACTTCAACAGCACAAATAAATCATAGTGGTCCAACGGTTTCATTTTCTGAAAGCGTAGATGCGCGCTTATTGAGTGTTACAGCACCGGGAATAGTTAGACAATATGGTGATTATGAAAACATTATAATTGAGGGAGATGAATTGATATTACAACAAGGAGAGGGATTAGCACTTTATCAGGAAGCCGCATCTGGTGACTCCTTGATGCGATTTCAAATGACAGTAGTGTGGTCAGAAGTAGACGCTCCCAGTGGAGGAGGTTCGCTGTCAGTTGATATTGTTGACAGTATCGGAAGTACTATCTTAAGCCCAGTTGCTTCTTTTATTGCTGCTGGCTTTGATTGGTCAGCTCAAATATCAAACGGAACATTAGGAGTAGCTTCTCAGAAAATTAGAGTTTCTAATACTACAACGACTCCAACTTGGACTCTTTCTATTTCTGCGACCGCAAATACCGATCTTTGGACAAGTGGTGGTAATACCTATGACTTCAATGGAAGTGCCGCAACTGGCAGATTGCAAATGAATGCAAGCACCGCAACTGTCACACCACAAAGTGGCTGTGCAACAACAGGTGTTTCAAAAAGTGCAGCTGCATATTTTATCCAAGGAACTCAGGATGCAGTAAACTTGATTGTTGCAGGTCCAACTGCTGAGACAAATTGTTATTGGGACATTACAGGAATAACGATGACGCAAGACATCCCCGCTCTTCAAAATACCGGAAACTATGCATTAAACTTGGTTGTAACTGCAATTTAGTGAAAATTTTTAGTGGAAAGGTTGACAAAACACATTTTTAGGCGTATAATTGAACTATAAAGAAATAAGAAATATAGATTCGAGAGGGTCTATCGGGTGAATTCTTACGCAAGGATTCGCTTTTTTTATTTCTCAAAAACCTAAATAGCAATTTTAAATAAAATTTTAATTAAAAAACATCCATTAATAAAAGGATGAACAAAAACACCCCAGTTAAATAGTGCAAAATAATTGCAATTTAACGGGGCAAGAAAATATGTTAAAAAAAATTGGATTAATTTCCGCGGCAATTTCAGTTTTTGCGATCAGTGGGATTGCATTTGCTGCAAATCAAGCCACCATCAACCAAGCCATTAACGATGGAACAAAATCAGTAGACATTGTTGACGCCGGCGGTACAACAGTGGCTAGCCCTTCTGTTTCATTTGGTAATTTGTCTTTTTCTTTTAATACTCAAGATGGTGCTGGAGTTTTGGGAACAGCCTCACAAGCTATTCGAACATACAATCCTACTTCAGGTGCTACTTGGTCAGTAAGTATTGCAGCCAGTGCTCCAACAGCCGTGTGGACATCTGGTGGAAATACTTATGATTTCAATGACACATCTGGCTATACTGACGGCGTTGATACTGACACCAAGGGAGGTCAAATGACAATAGATCCTTCTGCTGGAACAATCGCTGGTGTTGCTGGATGTTTAACTTCAAATATCAGCAAAGGAGCTTCAACATCATTTGTTGAAACAACTACTAATAGTATTGGACTTATGACGGCTGCTGCTGGTGCACCAACATATTGCAGGTGGGATCTTACAGGAATTAATTTGACAAACAAAATTCCTGCAGCACAACCATCTGGTTCATATGCTTTAACTCTTGTACTTACAGTTGTTTAATTAAAATAAAAATTATTGAGAAAATACCGCCCCAGTTAAATAGTGCAAATAATTGCAATTTAACGGGGTAAAAAATATGAAAAAAATAAAAAAAATTCTTAATATGGATATCACACAAGAAATCCATATTAACGAGGAATCACAACTAGCTGCGCTTATTGCACTTGTGCCAATGCTAGTCTTCTCATTCTTCTTTAGCACTGGTTTAGTAAGTGCTGCTGAAACAACTGATTTATCCCAAAGCATCACAGGTGCATTGGATGTCAAAATCGTTGATGGCAGTGGCAATGAAGTTGCAAGTCCAAATGTGGCTTTCGCTTCAAAAAACTTTGCCGCAACTTCTCAAACTTCAGCTGCAGTTTTAGGAACAGCTTCAGAAAAAATGAGAGTTACAAATCCTCGTGGGAATGTTGCAACTTGGTCATTGAATTTGGCAGCCACCTCAGGAGCCACATCTTCTTGGTCAAATGGAACAAATAATTATGATTTTAATGATGTTACTGCTTTAGCTGCTGACGGTGGCGACGGCGATTCAATTGGCGGACAATTATCAATAGACCCATCGGCAGGAACACTTGCAGGAGTTGGAACAACAAGCGGCGCAAACGTTTCTCTTGGTGCAGCTAGCGCTTTTAATGAAGGAACAGTAGACAGTATCGATATTCTTTCAGCTGCTGCTGGTGCTCAAAAACCTGGAGTTTGGGATTTAACTGGAGTTAACATCTCACAATCAATTCCTGGTATGCAAGCAACAGGATCATACACAATCAATATGACTTTGACAGCAATATAGAACAAAAAATAATTAGAAAGATATATTAAAAAACATTCGATTCAAATCGAATGTTTTTTTGTTTTGTAATCTTTTTTGTGTTATAATTTCAGAAAGTTATTCTTACTATTTAAAAGAAAAAAATGTTTACAAAAATAAAATCAATCAAAAGTTTGCTGGTGTTTTCCTTGTTTGTTTTCTCAATATTTTTTGCGTCGAAAGCCAGCGCAATAGAATATGGTATGCTAGGTGGAAAGCCTGCAAATCCTGATCCTAATGTCGCTGACAGCTCATCTTGGTTTATTTATAAATTAGCTCCGGGCGAGAAAAAGGAAGATGCTTTGCAAGTTATGAATTTGTATGAAAATGAGCTGGGTGTTTTGGTATATGCGGCTGATGGCACTAAAAGTTCTGGAGGAGGATTTGCGCTTAAGCAATATACTGAAGAAAAAGAAGAGGTTGGAGCGTGGGTAAAGTTTTATCCGGAAAGTGTGCCAACTGTTTTTCAGGAAGTTTTTGATCAAAAAGAAGGCAAAATAATCGATTTTTGCAACCTTTCCAAGGAAGATTTGCAAACAGCGATGAAAAAAACCAAACTTTCTGATGAAGATTTTGATGCGCATCAAAAATGGTGTCAAGGAACTGAAGAGGTTACGCTTTCTCTCGCTGCCAAGGAGAGCAGAAAAATTCCATTCGTATTTTCTGTTCCGGACAAAGCTGACGTAGGCGAACATACTGGTGGAATTTTGATTCAAAAAGCGCAACTGGACGATGCAGGCGCTGATCAGCAGGGGTCGGCTGTAAAATTAACAACACGAGTCGGAGTTAGGATTTATGAAACAGTGCCAGGGCAGGTTATTAAAAATCTGACTTTTAGTGATTTTAAATTGGTAAAGAACTACAAAGAACTTAATTTTATGCGTTGGTTTGAGAAAAATCCTAAGCCGGAAGACTTCTTGGTTCAAGGGGATGTGACAAACTCTGGTAATGTTAGTGTGGATTTTCAAAATGTGATCAGCATTAAGGATAATTTTTTTGGTAAGCGCACGCAGGAAATTACTGATCGAAACTTTCAAGTATTGAAGGCTGACACGTTTGTTTCTAATTATTCCTGGGAAAGTCCTCGTTTTGGAAAATACACTTTTGCAATGGGCCTAAAGTATACTGATGATCAAGGCAAAGAGCAGTCGACTTATTCTAGTCCGATTACTATTTGGATTTTTCCTTGGCGAGAATTGATTGCCGTGTTTATTGGAGTTCTAATTTTGGGTGGAATATATTTGGGACGCAAAAAATATCTAAAGAAAAAATATGGAGCTGTTGGCTGGGTTGAATATAGTGTTAAAAAGACTGACACGATTGCAAAATTGGCTAAAAAATATGAAATCAATTGGGAAATATTGGTGCGTACTAACAAAATAAAACCCCCATTTTTGCTTGAAGCGGGAATGGTTGTGCTTGTGCCACCAACAGTCAATGGCAAGGAAATTCCTGCAGAAGTTGTGAAAAAAATAGACAAAAAGGAAAAAACAGTTAAAAAAATAAAGGCTCCAGTTAAAACAAAATCAGCAGCAAAAATAGTGCCCGAAGCTGTTTTGGTTGAATCTGCTGGGAAACCTTTTAACAAGAAGTATTTGGTTTGGGGTGCAGTAATATTGTTGCTCGCGGGTATTATTATGGCAGGAATTAATTTTGCCAAGAAAAATAAAGCTGCTGAGGTCAATACTCAACTATCAATCACTTCTCTTGGCGGCGATGTCAACGAACCTCAATCTGTGGAAACTGAAAAACCAGCTGAAGCTGTTGTTGAAGATCCCGCTCCAGTCAAAAAGGAAACGGGAAGCGTTGTTATTCTTAATGGAGGAGGCGTTCCTGGTAGCGCTGGAAAATTGAGCGATTTTCTAAAGACAAGTGGTGTGACTGAAATTGAGGCTAAAAACGCCGAGCTTGATACTCATATTGGGATTGTTGTTTACTATCAAGAAGAATATATGCCGTTTGCTGAAAAAATTATGAAGACTTTGAGCGAGAAATATAAAGATGCTAAGCTGGAAGTTGCCACGGATGATGAACAAAAAAGCGCGGCTGTGGTTATTGTACTTGGAGAGTAAAAAGGTGTATTATGCGTTTGAATTGGTAAGTTAGGCAATAAATTAAGGGTGGTATGAACATCAAAAATGTTCTACAAGTTAGTCTGTTTTTCTTGGTCGTGGGTGCGGCTTTGTTTTGTGTATCTTCTAAGCAAGCGTTAGCAGCTACAAGTACAACAATGTCGCAGAGCATTTTACCTGTACGCTTTGTATATTTGGAAAAAAATGGTGCAATTGACAGTATTTGGAGCAATGTTACCGAAAAAGATAGTGCATACGTGGTGAAGTTTTTTGATAAAGAAAAAAATGAAGTTTCAATGCAGCAAAGAATGATTTTGAAGTATGTTGAAAAAAGCAAAGAAACTACTGTAAGTAGACAAAGCACGCAAGAAATAAAATTTGTGGAAACTAAAAATGGTATCGAGGAAATTAAGACGGTAGTCTAGATTTTATGAAAAAGTTTATTAAACAAAAAAAGACTTCTCGAAAATTGTTCTTGTTTTTATCAGGAATAATTTTTTTGTTGGTGCATGTGCTGGTTTTTAATGTTTTTCTAGGGAAACCGTTTACCTTTGCAAACGCTCTTGAGACCGTATCTCTTAATCAAAAAATAAAACCTCTTGATCCCATAGAGGACACTTCCCCGCTAGAAAAAGAGAATAAGAAAATAAAGGAATTGAGTTCTTCTGAGTTTAGGCTGATAACACCACTTATAGATAGCGATAGAAATGGAGATGAAGATAAAAATAATGATGAAGATGATAATAATACAGATATTGATACTGATGTAATCAGTGAAGAAAAAAATGTTGAAGTTGCAGTAGGTAGAATAAAAATTGCTCCAGTAACAACTTTTAGTGGAACATCCCTATATCCCAACTCAGAAGTTTTTTTGGATGTTCATTCTGATCGGTTTTTTTCTTCAACGCTTAGTGATAATGAGGGTCGCTGGACCTGGACTAATATTGGCAATCCGTTAGAAGAGGGTGAACACAGTATGGAGGCATACAGTATAGCGCCAACTGAGCTTAGTAATAAACGTGATGTATTGGCTCAAAAATATTTTTTCACTGTTGTGAAGAATGGAATTGATAGGTTCAATATTGTTTCCTTAGGGGATTCGCAATATGCTGAAAAAGGAGGAAATGATGATTTGGGTGATAGGATAAAGAACAACACGCTTAGTAGCACGTATGTTTTTAGCGCTGCTTTTCCAAGTAAGAAAGAATATAGCTTTGGAGACGATATGAAGATCGAACTCTTGTTTAAGCCCTTAGTAAAAAATACTAAGAATGAGGCTGAGGTGGAGTATGTCATTTTCAGAGAAGATAGTGATTATGAAAATAGCAAGGAACCGTCTAGTGTTTTTTCTGATAGGATTTCCTTGGATGATGGCGGATATTTTTTGAAAAACATTAAATTAAAAGAGAATATTATTCCTGGCGGTTATGTGATGAAAATTGTGGCAAAAATAGGCAATGATAAATATTATCAATCCTTGAAATTCAATGTAACCTCAAAGGCTCTGATGACAATAGGTTCTAATGTTGTGACTGTAGAAAAGTTTGGGCAGGTTCTGGTTTTTAATGTTATATTTATAATGGTAGTTCTTATAATATTGGTTTCTTTGGTTATAAGCGAGCTTAGGAGATATATGATTTATCGTCCAGTTAGCGAAAATACACTTAAAAGACGCGGTTACTTTACTAAATAATAAAATTTTAATATTATGAATATAGCGGTGTTGGTAGGATTTTTTAACGCATTCTTAGGTGTTTTTTTGATAATCCTGTCAGCAAAATTAGTTTTACGAACTGAAAAGAGTCTTGATCTTGCAGCTAAATTTTTTTTAGCGGCTTCAATAACCTTCTTGGCTGCTACATTACTGGAAACAAACGCATATCTGGGATTTTATGCGCCAGATACTTCTTTTGTTTTTTGCAAAATAATGTTTAGTATCACAACAATCCTTTTTGCTTTTGGCGGCTATACGTTATATGGAATAACCAAGAAGAAATAAGAAATAATTTTTTTAACCGAATCCTTATATTGGTTTGAAATTAAATTGTAAACATAAGATGTTGCATAATAAATTTTCACAATTTGTATAAGAAAGAAAAAATATGACGTTTACCTTGGGAGTTATAGATTTGATTGGATTATCGCTAGCTATTGTGAGTTTGGCAATGACAATAAAACTTGTTTTGCGAACCGAAAAGGGCTTAGATAAAGCTGCAAAATGTTTGGTCGCTTTTTCTTTAATATTGGTTATCGCTAATTTTACTTCAATAAATGACTATTTTGGAGGAGTGATTCCAAGTGATATAAATAGAATTATCTTTCATTCTTCCAGAGTGTTATCGCTGGTTTGCTTTATAACTGCTATGTTGCATCTTATTAAAATTACAGAAAAGAGATAATAATAAAAATTTAATTGAAAATTTATGAATTTAAATTTGTTAATGGTTTTAATGAATTTGGCACTAATGCTTGTCACTGTGGGTATTTTGATAAAAATAATTCTTAGGACTGAAAAGGGAATTGATTTGGCTTTTAAAATATTAATTATCTCCCCAATAGTACTCTTGTTGGCTTCATTTTTGCAGATGGACAAGATCATAGGTGTTTTTTCTAAAGAGTATGCCCAGATTGTTTTCTACGCTTCCAGATTTATTGCCAACGTGGCTTTCCTATTGGCCAGTATTGTATTTTTGCGAACAATCTCAAAACTTAAAGAAAACTAGCTTTTTTAACGAAAAAATAGCCGTTAATCACAATAATTGACTAAATAACAAAATTCGTTTAAACTAGGGATTAGTTTGAAAAAGGTAAAAAATGATGTTTTACGTATACGTCTTGCAAAGTTTAATAGATGGTCTATTATACACTGGCTATACCGGTGATCTGAAAAAAAGAATTTCAGAACATAATGAGGGTAGGAATTTTTCTACGAAAACACGCAAACCTTTCAAGCTTGTTTATTACGAAGCATGTTTTAATGAAAAAGACGCTAAAGCAAGGGAAAAATATTTGAAATCGGGAATGGGTAAGCGATATGTTAAAAATAGGCTGAAATTCTTTTTTGAAATTGAGAGTGGGGGCGTGCCCCGTTAGAAATTTCAAAAGTAGTGGTGTATTTTAGATTTTATTATTCAAATCTTTGTGTGGGGCGTGCCCCGTTAGAGATTTGATAAGTAAGATTTAAAACTTTTTTAATTTGTGTGGGGCGTGCCCCGTTACAAATTTTACAAGTTAGTTTGGTTATATAATATTGTATTTAGAATCAAACGTAACATCTTATAAGTTTGTAGTGTTTAAAATTTGTAACGGGGCGTGGTGTCAACGGTAGCACGAGTGATTTGGGATCATTTAGACAGGGTTCGAATCCCTGCGCCCCGACATAAACAAAAAAATACAGAGGACTTAAAAAGTCCTCTGTATTTTTTGTTTTATATTGAAGCAGGGATTCGAACCGGCAGAAGCTAAGCAAGTCGACATTCAGCAGGATGTCGACGCAGCGTGCGTCGATGAATGCGACCATAGGAGCATTCAGCGCTGCCGAGGGCAAGGAGTTTTCGAGTGTCGACGAGAAAACGACGCGGAAATCCCTGCGCCCCTGCGTACTCGCGAGAAAGTTTGAATGAGGAGGAATCCCTACGCTCTTTCCAAAAAAGATACTTGACCCCATTTTTACTTCCCTGTATCATTTTTAAATAAAAATAAAGAATAAATCAAATAAGACCATAATAAAATTATGTTCTTATAGTTGAATAATAGTTTGACTTTAATTGATATATAGAAGAAAATACTATTAATAAGGATTTTGTTATAAATATATGGAATTGACACCTAAGCAAAAAGAAATAATTGGTAAAAAAATCGGAAATAGCATACCGAAGGTTTGCCCTAATTGCAAAGGGGGGCCATTGCTTATAAATGATAAGATCTTCGAACTTAGAGAATTTGAGGGTGGTAATTTGATAGTAGGAAGTGAAAGTGTGATTTTGCCTGTGATTGCAGTTAATTGTTCCACCTGTGGACAGACTTCTTTTTTTAATGCTGTTATTCTTGGACTCGTTGCGCCTGAACAGGACTTCAGTCAAATACAAAACAATGACGGAAAATAACGAAAATCTGAAATATACGGATAAATTAGAAATATCTGTTCCAAAAATCGGAGCAATATTTGGAATAACAGAAAAAGACTGGAAAAAACTTAGGAACTCAGTTATTAATTTATCAGATGATTTTAAATGGCTTGAATTACTTTTGTCTGTTGCAGTTTCTTCATTAGCTTCATTTGCAATTGCGTTCTGGGCAACACCAAAAGATTCATCCGGAAGAGATGCTTTAATTAATGCAATGCTTATAACGGGTACAACTTCCATCATCACTGCAATTTTTATGTTTGCAAGGAAACAGGAGAATGCATATAGTAAAAAAGCGATTTTACAAGAAATGGATGATATACATTGCATTTCCTCAGAAGAAACAACTGGAATTTTAATGGCTGACGAAAAAAAATCTAAACAGCGAGAACTTATGGTTATTGATGAATGGAAAACATCTAAATCAATGTTGCCACAAGGAGCCTGTTTTAAAAAATTAGAACTTGAAGGGCAATACATATCAACATTGTCATTTAAATTAAGCTCTGATTTTGAATATTGGAGAGCTGGTGTTAAATTTGCAAGTGCGAATAGTGATGCTGATACACATATCTTAACTGATAAAAGCTTTTTGTTTCATCTAAGTAAAAATAATAGCAAGTCGTTTCTAGTAGAAATATACCCCAATGGAAGCGTTGAGAAAGCTAAACATCAAGTTTTTGAAAATAAGAATGGTGCTATTTTAAGTATTACAATTGAGAGATCGGATAGGAATTTAATTAATTGTTATGTTAACGACGTATTAATACATAGTGTTCGTATAAAGCTGGATTATCTAAAAAACACCTATTTGTGTGCATGGGGTGATGAAAATGATTATAGTCTAACATTCAAAGGAATAAAATATTCCAAAGATGTTACATGATATTTTTTGTCTAGGTGGTAAATTGCCGACTAGGCCGTCAAGGTCGCCTGGCTTCGCTTCCTTGACCGCCATCAGAATGATTTGAAATACAACCTGTAAGCAAGATGGGACTTTTGCATGCCCTAACAACCGCGGGAGTCAGTGATTGAGGTTAGATATGGCAATTGAAATAAAGCATAAAATCAGAATTTGCATTCTTAATAAATCCTTGACATTTAGATGTATTTTATCTATTATTTCATACTGGCATTGTGCCAAAAATAACCCACTAGGAGGTTAGTCATGAAAGTTTTGGAACGTAAGGATTCCTGGTTTTTGGAAATCACAAGAGCTCTTTTACAACTGATGCGAATGCTGAATGAAGAAGAAATAAGTGAGGTGCTCGCAGTAAGATTGAAAAGATTCCTCGACGATTTTTTGATTAAAGCAAATTTCCTTAGCCATCTTAAGCGAAAGTATGCCAAGCACATGTTTGCAAATCCTGAATGTAGAAAAGTAATCGAAATTTTATGCGGAAAAAATTATTCGGAAGATATTTCAGAAGTTGCCAGTATCGGCAAGGATAATATTTCCTTGTATCGTAAAATTGAAAAATTTCGTGATCTTCGTAGATGGGAGAAAATATTATTTGAAAATCTGAACACACGTAAGACTGTTGATTTTCTCTTCGGTCCAAGTATAATGGTTATAATTATAGACGGTAAAATGCATGTCATCAAAACAAATGCAGAGATTTGCGATCTTTTTCCTCCAATGGGATTTGGAGAAGCCGATCATTTTTTTCGTTTATATCAAGAGGATCGCAAATTAATTATTCACTATGCGCATGACTGCAACATTGATATGCAGATGGGTTGTTGTGTGGCTGGAGTTACGTTGGCAGACTTTCAATAAATGCATTATTAAAAAAGGGAGTGTCTCATGAAAGTTCTCAGTAAAGAAGCAATGATGCGAATGTTTGAACTCGCTCAAAATTCCTATCGTCCACTGGAAATCGTGAAACTCATTGAAGAAATTGACGGCGAGACCAGAGCTGCAGAGCTTGTTTTTTCAATAACTGGCATACTAGATAAAGAACATGCCTTAAAAATTGTCAAAATGATGCTTGAAAAAGATCGCTTGTATGCATTGTGGGCAAAGGGAGAAATCGGCTAGTAATTGGGAGGAAAAAGCATGAAGAAAAAAACCGTAATCATTTTCAAGCACGAAGAAACGTTAGCAGGAGAAGTATTCCTTGGCTATGTTGGAGATGATGTAAAAAAGGGGGAAAGAAATAACCCTTTTGCTTGGAGAAGTGTCAGAATCGGAGAAGTTGACGGTATAGCTATTGGTCCAAATTATCCTGTTTTTGCAAATAAAGAAGAAATTCTTGCAACTGGCGCAACCCTAGTTAATCGTTTCGGTGATGCTATCAGTTGGTAGTGAAAAACCATTCATCTTAAAAGGTACGCCCCAATTTTGGGAAACGGCCTTTTTAATTTATAAAAATAATTGTTATCCAATACCAATATTAAATCAAATAAGTTCGTATTGACTCCCACAACCTCGACATTAAAAACAATAAAAGAACCCTTTTGGGTTCTTTTATTGTTTTTAATGTCGTTCGCAGGGATTCGAACGGGCAGAAGCTAAGCAAGATTTCGTTCAGCAGGACGAAATCGCAGCGTGCGTCGATGAATGCGACCATAGGAGCATTCAGCGCTGCCCAGGACAAGGAGTTTTCGAGTGTCGACGAGAAAACGACGCGGAAATCCCTGCGCCCCTTGGTAAACTTGCTAGCCCCGATTCATTTGTAAAAAAAACGATTATGTGCTTAAATTAAGCCATAAATATGAAATTAAAAAACAACATGGCTGAGGAAAAATACGTGCATAGCTATAAGGTTATATATGAAAAAGAGGCTAAGGACGGCATTATTTATTTGGATAGCAAGCTTGATAGAGAATATGCTAAAGTTTTCTTTGTATATGCAAAAGAAAACGGCACAGCACCTTTTGAAGATCAAGACGGGAAGAAATATGAGTTGTCATATGAAAAAGAGGTGTATATGTTGACCAGGAAGGGTTTTTAGGAAAAATTCACCCCAGTTAAATAATTTTAAAAAATAGTAATTTTTTAAAATTAAGATTTGGGATTTAGTTGAATACATCAAAATTGAGAAAAAATTATAACAAAATAAGGTGTTGCTATTTTAAGAATAGACCCAAATCTTATTTAACGGGGTAAATGAGCTATCGCTTAAAAATTGATAATCGAAAAAAAATTGCTTTAGTTGTGGCTCGTGAGCTCAGAACCCTTTTTCCAGATGCAAAAATAGCTCTTAATTTTAGTAATTCATGGGAGCTTTTGGTGGCGGTAATTTTGAGTGCGCAATGCACTGATAAAAAAGTGAATGAAGTGACTGAAAAACTTTTTAAAAAATACAAGACCTTAGACGACTATGTTAATGCCAGTCAATTAGAATTTCAACAAGATATTTTCCAAACAGGATTTTATCATAATAAGGCTAAGAATATTTTAGCCAGCGCTAAGATTATCAAGGAAAAATACAAGGGCAAAATTCCGTGCACAATGGATGAATTGATTCAATTGCCAGGAGTTGCTAGAAAGACTGCTAACATCGTTCTGGGGACTGCTTGTGGCGTTTACGTGGGGATTGCAGTGGACACTCACGTACGAAGGCTTTCTAATTTGCTAGGGCTTAGCCCTGAGAAAAATCCAGATAAGATTGAAAGAGACTTGATGCAAATTTTTCCTAAACAAGAATGGCCAAAAATAAGTTATCGCTTGATTGAATATGGTAGAAAATATTGCCCAGCAAAAAAACATAATCACGGTGCTTGTCCACTGACAATGATACTTAATAAACAAGAGACAAAAGACAAAATTCAAACAATTAATAAATAGGAAAATTTGTGATTGATGATTTGGTTTTGTTTGAAATTTGTAATTTTTAATTTGTAATTTTTTAGCTTATGCTATCTCGCATTGAAATTTCTAAAGAAAATTTATTACATAATTTCGAATTGATTCGTGGATATATTCATCCTGAAGCAAAAATAATTTGCGTTATCAAAGCTAATGCCTATGGGCATGGGCAAAATGAAGTTGCGCAAGTTCTCGAAAATTATGCTGACTATTTTCAAGTTGATGATGCGAGGGAATTGAAATGGTTAAGAGAAGTTTCACAAAAACCAATTTTGGTTTTAGGATATGTAGCTAAAAATGAGATTGAAGATGCGCTTAAGCTGGATGGAATTTTGGCTGTTTATGATTTGCAGCAAGTGCGTGAAATTAGTAAGGTTGCAAAAATATTAAATAAAACAGCAGTTGTGCATGTTAAAATTGACGCGTGCTTAGGGAGGCAAGGTGTGCTTGTCAGTGAGGCGCAAAATTTTGCTGAGGAGCTTAAGAAATTTGGCAACATTGAAGTTAATGGAATTTATTCGCACTTTGCTAATATTGAGGATACGAGCGATTTTTCACACGCTCAAAAACAAATCGATGCTTATCGAGAAGCTTTGGTAATATTTTCTGAAGCTGGTTTTGAGAATGTAAAATCGCATATTTCCTCTACGGCAGGAACACTGGTATATGAAAAAAATGAGTTGCAATCATCTTTGGTACGATTAGGTATCGGTCTTTATGGTTTGTGGCCATCTGTTGAATTGAAAAATAAATTTGAAAAAAATGACTTCAAATTAAAACCTGCTCTACGCTGGGTAACTCATATTGCGCAGGTTAAAACGCTGCCAGAAAATTACTCGATCGGATATGGGCTGACGTATGTCACATCAAAAGAAATGAAGGTGGCAGTTATTCCGCAGGGTTACAGTGATGGATATGATAGAGGACTTTCAAATGTTGGCGAAGTTTTGATAAAGGGCACGCGTTGTAAGATTTTGGGTCGCGTGGCGATGAATATATTCGTGGCGGATGTTTCACACCTCGAGAGTGTTGCAATTGAAGATGAGGTTGTTTTACTGGGAAAACAAGGAGAAAATGAAATTACTGCAGAAGAAATAGCTGAAAAAATAGGAACAATAAATTATGAAATTGTAGCGAGAATATCCGCCTTATTGCCTCGCATTGTTTTGTAGGGACAAATGCCTTTTTTGAAAAGTTAAATCTAAATGTCGCGTATGTAATTGTATGCGCGCTGAGATGAAAAATGGAAAAAGAAAAAGAATCAAATATATACGCTGAAAAAACGGATGAACAGCTCGTTGCGCTAACGCTCAAAGACGAGAATTTTTATGCGATTTTGATTGAGCGATATGAAGAAAAACTCACGAGGTATATTTTGAGAATTTCCGGAGGATCAAAAGAAGATGTGGAGGACACCTTGCAAGACGTTTTTATTAGCGCATATAAAAACCTTAATGATTTTGATCCTGATCTGAAATTTTCTTCTTGGATTTATCGCATTGCTCATAATAAAGTTATCAGCCATTTCAGAAAAATAACAGCTAGGCCAAAGACGGTAACATATGAAGGAGATGGGCAATTGCTTAATATTCTGGCCAGTGACCTTGATATTGCCAGAGATTTGGAAAGGAAATATACAGGAGAAGAAGTCAGGAGCATTCTTGAAGAATTGGATGAAAAATATAGGGAAGTTTTGGTGCTTAAGTTTTTGGAGGAAAAGGACTACAAGGAAATTTCTGATATTTTGGAAAAACCAATGGGAACAGTGGCAACGCTTATAAATAGAGCTAAGAAACAATTTAAAGAAAAATCACTGAAACGTGAAGCAAATAATAAGAATATAATAAAATGACAAAATTCAGCGAAAGTATTATTGGCAAAATAAAATGCGAACATATCGCTCCTGTTCCAAGGTGGCATTTTTTGCTTAAGGGTTGTGTTTTCTGGACACTCTTTGGATTTTCGATGATATTAGGAAGTCTTTCTTTCAGTGTTATTGTGCATATTATAAGATCTGGAGATTTTGGAGTTTGTGATCATTTGCAAGGAAATTTAATAACTTCAGCCGTGATGCTCCTTCCTTATTTCTGGCTTGTTTTTCTAGCCCTTTTTACAATAGTTGCTTATATTAACTGGAAATGCACCAAGAGCGGATATCGCTTTAGAAGGCGTTGGATAATTTTAGTTGGAGTTTTGCTCAGTATTATTTTCGGCATTATTTTTTATGCTCTTGGAATGGCAACAAGACTTGATAACTTGATGACCAAAGCCATTCCTCTCTATGACATATCAAAACATAACGCACGCAAGGAGCTTTGGCTTCAGCCAGAAAGTGGTTTGCTGGTTGGAAAGATTATTGAAATAGATGAAATAGGAGAAAAAATTGTTATTAAGGATGATGATGGCAAGGACTGGATTGTTGCGGACAGATCAGTTGGTTGGGAGGACGATGACTTGGAAAGAAAGGGTAAGATTGTTAAGGTTATTGGTAAAAAGATGGGGGAATCTGATTTTGAAGCCAGTGAAATAAGGAGATGTAATAACTGCCAAGATGATGAAGATATGGGCGAGGTTGATGAAGAGTTGGCAAAAAAAGAAGCTGCAAAAAATACTCATCGAAATATTATAATAGATAAGGAGGATTCAAGAGAAAAATAAGAAAAAATAACCTTGAATTTTTTCATATTTCTTTTTGGCCAATTATTGCGACAGCAATTCTTTGAGTTTTTGACCATAGTCTTGGGTCAAAAACGTGCTTAAAAAGGAATATGAAAAATTTCAAGGTTATTTTTTGAAACCAAGCTTATTTTATCAATTCAGTTTTTTCTAGTGTTTGCTTGATTAGAGTTGGAATGTCCAATCCTTTTTCTGCTTCTAAAATCTCCCAGAGCTTTGCTCTTGTTTCTGGTTTTTTCGGCATTAGGCGAGTGCAACAATCATCGTGAGGCTGAATGGAAATATCGTAAGTGCCAATAGTCTTGGCTTTTTGCATAATATCCTCTTTGTCCATTCCAATTAATGGTCTGAAAATTGGCAAAGTTGCGACCTCGCTCACTGCTAAAATGTTTTCAAGTGTTTGTGACGCTACTTGTCCGATTGAATCTCCCGTGATGAGTGCCAAGCACTTTTCTTTTTTAGCAAGAACTTCTGCAATGCGAATCATCATTCGGCGGTAAAGAATTACGCGAAATCTTTCTGGGGTTTTCATCATAATTTCTTTTTGCACGTCAGCAAATGGAATTAGATATAATTTGGTGGAGCTGCCAAATTTTTTAAGTTCCTGAGAAAGCGCGATTACTTTTTCAATGGAAGCTTTGGATGTGTATGGTGCGCTGTGAAAATGGGCATAGCGAAGTTGCACGCCTCGCCTAAGTATCTGAAAAGCAGCAACAGGTGAATCAAACCCACCGGAAAGCATCGCCATAGCCTTGTTCCCAGTGCCAACAGGCATTCCGCCAATTCCAAAAATTTTTTCAAGTGATACTAGTGCAAATTCGTTGAGAATAAAAATTTTGCATTCGCAGTCGGGGTTTTTCATACTGACCGATTTTGCTCCACTCAATTTGTCATAAATATATCCTCCAACTTCGCGGTTAATTTCTTCTGAAGTCATTGGGAAATTTTTGTTGGATCTTTGTGTGGTCACGCGGAAAGTTTCGAATTTTTCTTTGCTCATCATCTCCCAACAAAAAGTTTTTAATGTTTCAATGTCTTGTGATACACTGGTGGCGAAAGAAAAATTGGCAATACCCGGAGTATGCATCAAAGCATCATGAATCAGGACGTGATTTTCAATGCTATTTTCATTAAGTTTAATTAAAATCCCCCCAGACATTTTTTTGACATATTCAAAACTGCCCGGGCAAAATGCTTCAAGTTGGGTTTTTATATTTTCGATTAATTGCGCCTCAAAAAAGTTGCGGTTTCCACCCTTCAGCGCTATTTCACCATAGTGGCACAGGATAAATTCATTTTTCATATGAAAATAGTTATAAAATTTGTAAAGTTTTAAGGTTCATAAAGTTAAAATGAACATCAAATATTTATAACATACAATTTGGGCTGCGTAAAGCTTTTTTGTTGCCTAAATTGCGTATTTACTGTACGATTTACTTTATGAACTTTTAACTTTAAAACTTTACGAACTTAAACTTATGGCTTTACAAATAGGAATCGTGGGATTGCCAAATGTGGGAAAATCAACCCTATTTAAGGCTTTAACAAAAAATCCGGTAGAAATTAGTAATTATCCATTTTGCACTATTGAACCCAATGTTGGGGTGGTAAAGGTGCCAGATGAGCGCTTGGACAAACTGTCGATAATGTCAGAGACAGAAAAAATAGTGCCAGCAGTGGTGGAATTTGTTGATATTGCCGGAATTGTGAAGGGGGCGTCCGAAGGAGAGGGCTTGGGAAACAAGTTTTTGGCTAATATTAGAGAAGTTGATGCAATTGCTCAAGTTGTGAGGGTTTTTGAGAATTCCAATATTACTCACGTGCATAATAAGGTTGATCCGCTAGAAGACATTGAAATCATCAATACTGAGCTTATTTTGGCAGATCTTGAAACTGTGACCAAAAGAATGGAGAAATTGGCCAAAGATGCTCGTGGGAATGACAAAGATGCCCAATTTAAGCTTGGAATCGCGGAAAAAATCAAAAACACCTTAGAAAAAGGTCTTTTGGCTAATATGGCAGAGATTGATTTTGAAGATCAAAACACTAAAATTGCAGTCCGCGAGTTGCAATTGCTTACAATGAAGCCATTTTTGTATGTTTATAATGTTTCTGATGTTAATGAGAAGCTGCCTGATATTTTGGAAAACAGGAGGCACGTTAAATTGGACATTAAAATCGAAGAGGAGCTGATTGAAATGAGCGAAGAAGAAAAGGCTGAAATGAAGCTTACTTCACATATTAATGATTTGATTGTGGAGGCTTACGATTTGTTGGGATTGCAAACATTTATTACAACTGGAAAAATTGAAACTCGAGCTTGGACAATCAAAAAAGGTGCCACGGCGCCCGAGGCTGGAGCTGCCATTCACACTGATTTTCAAGAAAAATTTATTCGCGCTGATGTTATTATGTGGGACAAATTACTCGAAATCGGTTCTTGGGGCAAAGCCAAGGAGCTTGGTGCTGTTAAAACTGTTGGCAGGGACTATGTGATGACAGATGGGGAGGTGGTGGAGTTTAAAGTTTAAGGGGTAGGAATTAGGAGTTAGGAATTAGGTTGTAGGAAATACAAATGCAAATTTAAAAACCGCCGGCTTGCGCCGGCGGTTTTTAACGTGATTTTTTGTTGTGTGTTGTATGTTTTATGTTATATGATTTTGTGATATAATTATGACAAGAATGAAGTTGTTAAATATATTATAAAACATAATGATCAATTTTAAACAAAGAGTTTACGATGAGTTGAATTTGAAGAAACAGGCTGATGAACTTGGGGTTAAGGTTTGGCAATCACCTAGTTTTTTGTTTATTGTGATGGGTATTATAATTATTGGAGCAATGACAGCTGTTTATGTTGTATCTATAAATTATGATTCTCCCGAGATCGTGGTAATCAGTGAAGCCCTGGTTGTTATTTTGCTTTTTACAATCGGAAGTTTTATTATTAGAACTGTGGAGGAAGTTGCCAAGGCAAACAAAATGAAAACAGAATTTGTTTCGATTGCTTCACATCAACTTAAAACTCCGATTTCGGAAATGAAATGGCAAATAGAGTTGTTGTTGATAAAATTCTCCACAGGACTCAGTGTTAAACAAACTGAAATAATAAATGAGATTGCACATTCAAGCGAGAAAATGGGAAGGCTTGTTAATGACCTGTTGGATGTGGCTAGAATTGATCAAGGGCAATTGGCACTTGCCAAGGAGGAAATTAATTTTTGCGATTTGGTTAATGATACTGTTCAATCGCAAAAGATTTTTGCTAAGGCTAGAAGTATTGACTTGGTAACCTCTTGCAATGTGGACAAGCTGATGGTGCTTGTTGATAAGAGACGTCTTTCAGTGGTGCTTGATAATCTTATTTCTAATGCGATCAAATATATCGATGGCAACGGAAAAGTCGAGGTTGTTGTTGAAAATGATGATGGCTTTGCTCAAGTTTGTGTTAGAGATGATGGTGTTGGTATTCCAAAAAATGAACAAGATAATATTGCTAAGAAATTTTTTCGCAGCAACAATTCAATTAAAAACAGAACCGATGGAACTGGGCTTGGATTGTATATAGCTAAAAACATTGTGGAGCAATCAGGCGGCAAGTTGTGGTTTAAATCAATTGAGAATGTGGGCAGTGAATTTTATTTTTCAATTCCACTGGTTGATAATGAAAAAAAGAATTTAAATTTTAAATAAAAATAATGTTCTTGATCGGTTCGAAAATATTTTCGTGTCGGTTGTGAGAAAAGTTTATGGCAAAGTTATTGATTATTGAAGATGATCTTGTTCTGCAAAAAGCTCTTAGTGAATATCTCACTTCCGAAGGTTTTGAGGTTGAATGTGCCGAAGATGGAGAAACTGGTGTAAAATTAGCCTTAACTGGAAAGCCAGATTTAATCTTGTTGGACATTGTTTTGCCAAAAAAAGATGGATATGCAGTTCTCACAGAAGTGCGAGCAGATGAAAATTCCAAAAATATTCCTATAGTCCTACTGACAAATCTTGGAAGTATTTCTGATGTTGAAAAGGCATTGGAGTTGGGAGCAACGACTTATCTCGTGAAAGCTGATTATAAGTTGGAGGAAGTTACTGCTAAAGTTAAAGAACTTTTACACATCAAATAAATTTCTACGAATTACAAATTACTACAAATTTACAAATATACAAAAATACAAAAAGAAATAACCCCAGTTGGATGGTCGCTAATGCGAATTTAACGGGGTAAAAATAAAAATGCGAATTGAAAACAAACAGCTGAAAGATTTTCTTTTAGATTCCAACTTATTAGAACCTGGAATTATAGAGGAAAATTTTAAAATCTCCTCGGAAACCAACCAAAAATTGGGGGATTTGTTGGTGGAAAAAAAGTTAATGAATGAAATTGAACTTCAGAAACTTTATTCTTATATCTTGGGCATTCCATTTGTTAATTTGGAAAAGGAGACTATCACAGCTGATATTTTGCAAATTATTCCTGAGCCTATTGCAAAAAAATATGGGATTATTGCTTTTGAAAAAAATGGTAATGACTTGAAGGTTGCAATGAAAAATCCTGAGGACTTGCAAACCATTGATTTTATTAGAAAAAAAACAGGGTTGAAAATTATTCCTTGTCTTACAAATGAAGAAAGTATTAAAGCAATTCTCAAGCAATATGAGAAAAGCTTGAAAGCTGAGTTTGGTGATATTATCAATAAAAATGCCGATGATGTCGCTGTTGGAAATGACGCGGAAAATTTGGAAAAAATCGCACAAGACTTGCCGATAATCAAAATTGTGGACACCTTGCTTAAACATGCTATTTTGCAATCCGCCAGTGATATTCATATTGAACCGGGGGAAAAAGAAGTTCGTGTTAGATATCGTATTGACGGTGTTCTCCACGATGCAATGACACTTCCAAGACAAGTTTTGGAAGGTCTTGTTGCGCGTATTAAGGTTTTGTCTAATCTTAAATTGGATGAACATCGTTTGCCGCAAGACGGACGTTTCAAGATTGAAAAAGAAGGATACAAAATTTCTTTTCGTGTAAGTATGTTACCAGTTTTTGAAGGGGAAAAAATCGTAATGCGTTTGCTGGATGAAACATCCAAGGGACTCACTCTTGAAAAAATGGGGCTTACTGGTAATGCCTTGGAAGTCGTGCATAAGCACATCAAACGTCCCAATGGAATGGTGTTGGTAACGGGGCCAACCGGGTCTGGAAAAACCACGACACTGTATACGATTATGGATATTTTAAATACTACGGAGGTTAACATTAGTACGGTTGAAGATCCAGTGGAATATCGTATGACAAGAGTTAATCAAACTCAAACCAACGCTAAAATCGGAATGACATTTGCAGCGGCACTCCGCAGTCTCTTGCGTCAAGATCCGGACATTATAATGGTGGGAGAAATTCGCGATGGCGAAACGATGCAAATTGCAGTGGAAGCGGCGATGACAGGACATCTTGTGCTTTCAACATTGCATACTAACAGTGCCGCAGGAACGCTACCTCGTCTTTTGGATATGGGTGCGGAAGCTTTTCTGGTCGCTTCAACGGTAAATGTTGTTATCGGTCAAAGGCTTGTGCGAAAATTATGCAATGAATGCAAGACCGCTTATACGCTCGATGAAAAGGAAGTGAAAACACTTGGTGCTAATTTTGATATGGCCGCTATTTTGGAGATGCTTAAAAAAACTCCTGATTTGGGAGAGGTTGTTACGGCAAAAAGCACTTGGAAAAATTTGAATTTTTATCACGCCAAGGGTTGCGAACAATGCAACAGTGAAGGATATCATGGACGTTTGGGAATTTATGAAGTATTGGAAATGGATGAGACAATTGGAAAATTGATAACCTCCAATGCTTCATCTGATGATATAGAAAAAAAAGCCAGAGAAAATGGAATGCGCACGATGGGAGAGGATGGTTTTATAAAAGCAATCCAAGGAATTACTTCACTTGAGGAAGTGATGAGAGTAACGAAGGAGTAGGAACTAGGAATTAGCTTGTAGGAATTAGGCCTTGTTTATTATTTTACTAATTCCTAAATCCTAATTCCTAATATACTAAACTTATGCCTAAATATATTTATACAGCCAAAAGTTATAGCGGCGAAACCAAGGGTGGAGAAGCTGTGGCTCAAGATGAAAAAAATCTCGCGCAACAATTGCGCAGCGAGGGTTTTTTAGTTACCTCAATATCTCTCGTGAAAGAAGTTGATGCCAACAGCGTTAGTGTAAAATTTCTGGACAGATTTCAAAGTGTGCCGCTTAAGGAAAGAATGGTTTTTGCTAGAAATTTGAGTATTATGGTTGCTTCAGGGTTAACTGTTTCTCGCGCAGTGAACAATCTGGCTTTGCAAACACAAAACAAAACATTCAGAAAAATTTTATTGGAAATATATGAAGAAATTCAAAGTGGAAAAGCATTAAGCGAAGGACTGGCTAAATTTCCTAATATTTTTGGCGAACTGTTTGTTAATATGGTTAAGGTTGGAGAAACTGCTGGTAATCTGGATGAGGTTTTAAAAATAGTTGCCGTTCAGTTGGAAAAAGAACATGACTTGAAGAGCAAAGTTAAAGGTGCGATGATTTATCCTGCTGTAATTTTGGCAGTGATGGTTATTATTGGAATAATAATGTTGACATTTGTTTTGCCAAAATTGTTGAGCGTGTTTAAGGATATGGATGCCGAATTGCCTGTTATGACACAAATGATTGTTAATCTTAGCAATTTACTAAGAAATAACGGACTTTTGGTGGCTATTGTTTTTATTGCGGGTACTCTTTTTCTGCAATATTTTTTGAGACAACCATTGGGCAAAAAAACCTTAAGCTGGGTTTCTATTAAATTTCCAATTTTTAGTCCACTTGTTAAGCAAGTAAACTGCGCACGTTTTGCTAGGATTTATAGTTCGCTTTTGAAAAGTGGAGTTGGCAGTGTGGAGGCGCTTAAAATAATTTCACATACACTTACTAATTATTATTATCAAAATGCACTGCTGGGAAGTATTGAGGATATTCAAAAAGGTGTTGCGCTTAGTAAGGTGCTTTCCGATAATCAAGATATTTTTCCAATTTTAGTGTCCCAAATTGTGCAGGTTGGAGAAGAAACTGGAAAAACAGAAACCGTGCTTTTGCAATTGGCAGAATTTTATGAAGACGAAGTTGATCAGATTACTAAAAACTTATCAGCGGTTATTGAACCACTTTTGATGGTTATTATTGGTAGCGCTGTTGGTTTTTTTGCAGTAGCAATGTTGCAACCGATGTATAGTATGATGGACAGTGTTAAGTAAGTTAAAAGTTCATAAAGTTTATAAGATTTATAAAGTAGCGAGGTTCATAATTTTTGTGAAAAAAATAAAAAACAGAAAAATAAAAAAAGTGAAAAAGGGCTTCTCATTGGTGGAAGTTTTAATCGTGATGTTTATTGCTGCGGTTGCTTTTACGTCTTTTTACACTGTGGCTACCTTTGGTACGAAATATATTATTGAGTCAAAAAATAGATTAGCTGCTGTCGCATTTTTAAATGAAAGAATGGAGATTGTTAGAAATCTTGAATATAACGATGTTGGGATAGAAGGAAGTATCGATGTTGATGGTATTCTTCCACAGGAAACTGATGCGATTGCAAATGGACGCTCATATCATATTTCTAATTCAGTTGCATATATTGATGATCCCTTGGATGGTGTATGGCCAGCAGATACAATTCAAAATGATTATAAAATTGTCAGAGTAGTCGTTTCTTGGAATGATAGCAATGGGCAATTGCAAAGCGTGTCTTCATCGTCACGTTTTGTGCCACCTGGACTTGAAACTAGTGTGGGCGGTTCTCCTCTTTCAATCAATGTTATTGATGGCACAACGTTGCTTCCTATTTCGCAAGCAACTGTTCATATAACAAATAATACGATGTCTCCTCCAATTGATGATACGATACAAACTGATACTAATGGGCACATTATGCTTCCTGTTGCAAAAATATCCAATGATACCCATCTGTCAATCACAAAAACTGGTTATGAAACAATTGAGACTATGGATTCTTCGCCAACATTCATTCCTATCTATGGGCATATTAATGTTATTGAGGGTTTTCTTAATACTTATAATTATTTGCAAAACAAATTGGGAGATCTTATTGTAAAAACTGCGGATTATCAGGGTAATCCAGTGGGAGATCTCGGGTTTACTATAGGTGGAGGAAAGGTTATCGGGCACGATGAAGTTGGGGTTGAAATTTTTAGTATGGCAAACGAAGTAGGTACAACAAATGCGACTACTGGAGAAAAAGAATATTCCGATATAAGTTCGGGAAATTATTCCATCTTAATGAGCCCCGATGATCAGTATGAGTTTATAGATTATGACCCATCTGTTTCTCCAGCCTTTCTTGTTCCTGACAGTGTTACAACGCATACACTTCGTGTGGCTGATAAAAGTGTTAGCGCGTTATTCTTAACAGTTGTTGATATAGAAGATATGGCACCAATAGCAAATGCTAAAGTGACATTAACTGATGGAGCAGCGGATATTTTTACTGAAAAACTAAGCTCATTAAGAGGCGTTGTTTTTTATCCTGATGATGCGGCAACTTTGGAAAATAAGGAATATACATTAAAAGTTGAAGCTGAGGGATACACTCAAGACACTAAAACAATAAATATTTCCAATTTGACTCATATTGGAGTGAGTTTAACAAAATTATAGGATGCAAAAAAGAAAAAAAAATTTGAAAAGCGGGTTTACTTTGATAGAAACGCTTATCGCAATTGCTCTTTTCTTGCTTGGCACACAAGCAACAGTGCTTGTTTTTGCCAAAACAATGAAGAGTAAGGCGTACACCTTGGAAATGGGTAGATCATCTTTCGTTGTTTCGCGTTCTATGGGAGATCTGACTCAATATCTCAGGCGAGCTAGACAATCAGACGCGGGATCGTATCCTATTATTTCAGCTGATGATAATGACTTGGTGGTGTATTCTGATTATGATAAGGATGGTGATACTGAAAGATTGCATATTTATTTGACGGATAATAAAGTTTATATGGGAGTTAGAAATCCATCCGATAGTTTTCCTGTAACCTATGCATCAGGTGATTCAGAAACTTTTCAATTGGCTGACCATATTATTAACTCAACTGATGATGCAATGTTTTCATATTATGACAGTGCATATACTGGCGAATCTGATGATCCGCCGGTTGACACTCCAGCAGATGTTTCGGAAATTCGTTTGGTAAAAATATTTTTAAAAATTAATATCGATCCAAACAGAGCGCCAGACAATATTCAACAGGAAACTTTTGTCGAACTTAGAAATTTAAATGATTATGATAGAATCCATTAAAATTAAAAATAAAAAAACTCAATTAAATAATTTGCCTACGGCAGAATTTAACGGGGTAAATACAAAAAGGGGAAGTGCTTTGGCTATGGCCTTGGTAATGATTGTTATTGTTGCAATCACTCTAACTTCACTTCTTGGATATATTTCATCTCAAATAAGATATAGTAAGGACAGGGTTGAGCGCGAGCGAGCCTTTCAGGTCGCTGAAGCTGGAGCTTATTATTATAGGTGGTATTTGGCACATCAAGTTTCAGGAAAAACTGCGGCTCAAATTGAGGATTTTTGGCAAACTGGAAATCCTATTGGAGTTACTGATCCATATTCTGGAACTTTTAATGATTCAGAAAATATGCCTGTTGGGGAATATGAATTAAATGTTGATCCTCCTGGAGATGGTTCAACAATTGTGACTGTCACATCCACAGGCTGGACCAATAATAAGCCGAATATTAAACGCACTGTACAAGTGAGATTTCGCAGGCCTTCTTGGAGTGAATATACTTTTTTGTCCAACAGTTTTTTGAATTTCGGAGATCAATCAACGGTGTATGGAAAAATTCATTCTAACGATGGAATTCGTTTTGACGGACTAGCTTATAACGTTGTTAGTTCTGCCAAGGCAAGATTTAATGACCCGTCTATTGGTGGGAGTTCTCTGGATTTCGGAGTTCATACAACGGTAACTCCTGCAGATGATCTTGCTCCCGCATATCCATGGCCGCCAGGAACAGTTCCGGTTCGTAGTGATATTTTTATGGGAGGTAGAGAATTTCCAGTTCCTGAAGTTAGTTTTTCTGGTGTGGCTACTGATCTCGATAATATGAAAGCTCAGGCGCAAGCAGGCAGTGGTCAGTATTTTGCTGCTATAGCAACAAGTAATGGTAAGCCAGGGGGACGGAGAGTTATTCTTAAAAATGATGGCACCTATGATATTTGTGCAATAAGTAAAGCAAATGAAACAACGCATAGCATTTCAAAATATTGGAAAAATGATTTGAGCGGAACTTGCGATACTTGTAGCGGAGCTTGTGCGACGAATTATCCAATTATTAATAATGGAGTAATATTTGTGGAAGATAATATTTGGGTTGAGGGATCCATAAACAATAAAAGATTAACGATTGCTGCTGCCAATTTGTCCGGAGGGTCAAATCAGGCAGATATTTATATTGGAATAGGCAATGATAACTTGCGACTTGCTGCATATGATTGTGCTAATATGCTTGGATTGGTAGCGCAAAGGGATATAAGAGTCCTTAACTCTTGTCCAGAAGATTTTATTGTTGACGCTGCTTTGCTTGCTCAAACAGGCTTAGTAGGTATAGTTGGTGGTACATCTGGAACAAAAAATTCGTTAACATTTAATGGTGCGATATCATCATATTTACAAACATTCTTTTTTAATGGAACCAGTGGCTTTGATGACAGAACTTATAACTTCAATAATAAGCTCTTGGATTGTCCACCGCCATATTTTCCAACTGGCACAGAATATGCAATAGATCTTTGGGATGAGCTGTAATTATAAATCATATAACATATAGCATATAACACAAAATGCAAGACGCAAATTAGAATTTGTTAATCCAATGAATTATGAATTATTGATAAAATAGTGTAGAATTAAAAAATACAAAATAAATAAACAAATATAAAAATAGTAAATAAGAATTTTGTAGCGGAAGTAGTTTGTGTTGTATGCTACATGATTCATGCTATATGAACCGAATGTCTTTTCTTAATAAAAAAATATTTAATGACAGTCTGGATGTTTTCGGATTGGATTTGAGCGATTTGTCTGTCAAAATTGTTAATCTCGAAAGTGATGGCACATCTGAATATGTGGCAAGTTATGCTACAGTAATGCTTGCTAATGGTGCAATAGTTGATGGAGAGATTCAGCAAAAAGATCAAGTTGTGGCTGCAATAAAAAAGGCAGTTGAAACTGTTGGGCCTGCAAAAATAAAAACCAAGAAGGTTATTTGCTCTTTGCCTGAAACAAAAGCATTCTTACGCATTGTTTCAATTCCTCAAATGAGCGATGACGAGCTTAATGAGGCGGTAAAATGGGAAATGGAAGCCAACATCCCGCTTACGCTTGATCAAGTTTATTATGATTGGCAGGTAATTCCAGCAGAACTTCTTTTTGAGAAGAATAAGGTAAATTTATTAGTAGTAGCAATTGCAAAAGCCGTTGTTGATCAAACGATAGAGGTTTTAGAATTGGCGGGATTGGAACCTGTTGGTTTGGAAATAGAATCAATAGCTCAAGCAAGGAGCTTGCTTTTAGAAAAAAATGAAAAGGAAACAATATTGGTGGTAGATATTGGAGATAGAAGGACTAGTTTTTCAGTTACCAAGGGCGGTGTACCATGCTTTACCTCAAGTATTCCTCTTTGCGGACAATCATTGACCGATGTCATCTCAAAGGGGATGAATATTGGTTTTGAAGAAGCAGAAAAAATTAAAATTTCTTATGGTATTGGAGATGATTTCAAAAATGATACTCTTTTTAAATCAGTGCAACCAGTTTTGGAAAACCTTTCTCAAGAGATAGAGCGTTCCATTGATTTTTTTGTCACAGGTCTTAAATATTCGGACGGTATTGATAAGATAATAATCTGTGGTGGTGGAGCAAATACCAAAGGCATCGTGCCGTATTTATCGAAAAAATTAGGCAGAGAAATTCAACTTGGAAATCCATGGATAAATATGAATCTCGGTAAAAATTTGCCAATAATTGAAAAAGGACATTCATTGCAGTTTTCAACAGCAGTAGGACTTGCTCTTAAAGGATTACATTATGAAGATATATCTTGATTTATTGCCAAAACAAAGAAAAACAGAATTAAAACGAAAAAAATTATTTCGCAGAATTTTGCGCGAGGAATTCTTGTTTTTACTCCCAATAATTTTGTTTATTATAATTTTGTTTAATATTTTTTATTTGCTTTCTATCGAGCGCAATGCTTCTATGGCTGCAAAATCACTAGCTGAATCACAAGATAAGTATCAAGAACTTAGTTTATATGAAGAAAAATTTAAACAAGTTAATGAAAATGCTTCAAAATTATTGAAAATTCAAGAAGGGCATTTTTATTGGGCGGAAATTTTTAACAAACTGAGTGCTGCCACACCGGAAGAAATTGCGGTTACAGATTTTTCAACAAAAGATCGCAACATATATCTTGTTGGAAAAGCTAAGAGTCGCGATGTGCTTTTGGAATTTAAGGATGAACTTGAAAAAAACGAATGCTACGAAAATATAAATGTTCCACTGTCTAATCTTGTTGTGAAGAATGATATTGTTTTTCAAATGGATTTCTTAATAAAAATGGATTGTCTAAAGAAAAAGTAATGAAGAATTTTTTACACAAACAACGTGAAATTATCGCAATATTGGCTTATGTGGCAGTTGTTGTTGGTATTATTTATTTTGCTATTTTTCCCTTACTTGGTCGTATAAGCAATATTAATGATGAGATTCAACAAGAAGCAATGAAACAAGAAAGTGTAAAATTGCATATTGAACAACTTCCAAAAATACAAAAACAATATGAAGCATTGCAAGCAAGCGGAGATTTGATGGATGTTCTTTTGAATAAGGACAAAGCGGTTGTTTTAATAGAGAGACTTGAAAAGTTAGCTGATAGTACCGGCAATGAAATAACAATCGCAGTACAACAGGACACTGCGCCCATCAAAAAAACTCAAACAAAAACAGCAACAACTGCCGCTGTCGAGGATACGCTTGTTGCGAATCTACCAAGCACTGATTATCTAGAAATGAAAATAAGTTTAAATGGAAGCTACAATTCTATTATTGAATTTATTGATTTGCTTGAAAAATTTGAATATTACGCTGATATTATTGAAATTAAAATTAATAAAGAAGAGGCGAACGCATCAACCGCAAATAGCGCAACTGTTGGAATGTTTTCACGATCGTCATCTGTTGCAAGTAAGCAATCCGAAACACCCTTGAAAAAAGGGGAGTTGGCAGCTTCCTTGGGAGTGGTATTTTATACGAATTAATTATACGAATATATGCAATTTGATTTTAAAAAATTAACAACGAACAATGGGCAGCTCTTTTCTTCAGTTGTAATTTTTTGGCAAAGAATTTATAAAACAGTTTTCTTTATTTTTCTAGCAATAGTAATTCTATTGAGTGGATATGTGTGGCAAAGAAGTTTATCTGGAGGACAATGGAGCGCAGAAAAAAAACAGGAGTTTCTGGATGCACAAAATAAGGGCGTGGTTTTTAAGGAAAGTGTTTTTAACAAGGCACTTTCAGATGTGGAGCTGCGAAAACAAGAAAGCATTAATGAGAATAAGGAAATAAAAGATATCTTTAAAGATTACTAGTATTTTATTATTAGACTCAAAGCCCTTATAACACAAAAAACTTCAATTAAAATTGAAGTTTTTTCTTTTGTGCGCCTTGAGAGATTCGAACTCCCGACCTATTGTTCCGAAGACAATCGCTCTATCCAGCTGAGCTAAAGGCGCAAAATCCTCGAATTTTTTTTGTGAAATATGTGCTGGGCGAGTACTGGGAATCGAACCCAAATTCTCGGTACCACAAACCGATGTCTTAACCGTTAGACGATACCCGCCATATTGAAATGGAAACTTCTTTTTGTTTAGAAATTAAAAATTAAAAATTAAAAATTTCTTAACATGTACCCCCACCAGGAATCGAACCTAGATCTTCAGCTTAGAAGGCTATTGCTCTATCCGTTGAGCTATGGGGGCTCTGTTGTGCAACGTTGGACGCAAAGCGTCTTACGTTGTGGGTTATGCAGGATTCGAACCTGCGACCGTCGGCTTAAGAGGCCGCTGCTCTACCAACTGAGCTAATAACCCAATTTTTTAACAACTAGCCAAGTATATCAGCTTTTTTGCACTTAGTCAATCCACATAATTCCACAGTTGCCTAGTTCTTTTCAGCAGCTCTTGCCATATCGCGCAATGTTTTTTTGTATGCCTTCCACTCATCTTCTGACCAATTGGATGGTTTGGCGCTAAGGGTTGGTCCACCTGGATGCGGATATTTATACGGCGATCCGTATGAACTGTTAAAGACATCTGTGATAAATTCACTGCCATCACTTTTGAAAACATGTTGGGTAAAGTGTGCCTTGAGTGAGCCATCAGGCTGTCTGTCTGTGGTATATGGCCCATCGACTGTAATTTTTCTTCCATCATCAGTTCCATAAAAACTAAAAGTAAGTTGAGTGCCCTCTATTTTTGCCTGGATTAATATATGGTTTGGGGTGTTGTTAATAAATCTTAAATCAGGATTAGGGACATAGATAGTCGAATCCATTCCTTGTGGATTGTAATATGAAACTGGGTAGGCGTGATTTCTTCGCGCTGTTATTTTTAAGCCTGAATAAATGGCGGCCCTAAAAGCTGTGGTTGAGACCTGGCAAACTCCTCCACCAAATTCAGGTTCGGTTACACCTTGTTTGATTACAAGTTCAGGAAGATAACCATGCTCAGCATCAACCTCGCCAAGATTTTTCACAAATGAGAACTCCTCTCCTGGTTTAATAAGTAGACCATTAAATCTTCGAGTTGCAACTTTAATGTTAAAAACTCTATTGCTAGGAGATCCCTTAAAATTAGAAGTTCCTTCACCGATAAGAGATGAGATTCCAAGATCATTAACATCTCCATAATTTGTGTCAGATTTTTTTATGTCAAAAGGCAGTGCTATGTTCTGCTCAGTTTTGAAATTGTATTTATTTAGAGCATCTGTGATAACTTCGAGACTTTTTTCTATATTAAGGGTTATTCCTTTTTGAGATTCTGAAAAAGTGACAACTTTGCCATTTTCCACTTTAAATTTTGCTTCTATTGGATCCTTATTTACTTTTCTCGCCAAATCTTCAAGGTAGGATTGAATAGCTTGTGTGTCTATGTTTGGCTGAGAGGATAATTGCAGGTGTTGGCGTTGAATTTTGGTAAGTGTGAGTTCACAAAAAAGTTTGTTGACCGGACAAAATGAAGCATTTTCAAATTCTCCTTTTGCGCTTGGTGAAAGTGAAAAAGAAGTGGTATAAAAAACCCACTTATTAAGCAGATCATCCGACACAACTTCCGAATATTGATCAACAGAGAGTGTTGTGGTTGGAGCGCTGGCTGTTTTTGTTACAGCTTGGTCTTCGGCAGCTGAAACTGCACAGCCAATTGTAAGAAAAATTACGATTAAAAATGCTGTGTAGGAATATTTACGCATAAGTTTAGCATACTGCAAAATTTGGAATATAACAAGAGTATAATATAGGAATTGGGAATTAGGTTGTAGGTAGTAGGAAATACAAAAATACAAAAAAATATAGGGGTTAGGTTGTAGGAATTAGGAGTTAGGTCGCAAAAAAAAGGGGGGGGTAGTAAAAAATAAAAAATTCAGCTACAAGCTGAATTTTTTATTTTCTAATTCCTACGACCTAACTCCTAATTCCTGCTTTAGAATCCACGAACTTGGATACGTTTGATTTTTGTTGTGTCTGCTTTTGGTAGGCGGATAGTTAGGATGCCGTTTTTAAGTGATGCCTCTGCTTTGTCAGAAATGATATCAACAGGAAGAACAACAGAACGTGAAAAATGACCCCAGTAGCATTCTTGGTAATAATAGTTTTCACCGTTTACAATTTCTTCATTCTTTCTTTCACCCTTAATGGTTACCATATCGTTGTTAATCGAAACATCCAAATCTTCAGGCTTCACACCTGCAATGGTTGATTTGATAACAATTTCAGTGTCAGTTTGATACACATCAATTGTAAGCTGGCCTTCTGCATCAGAAGAAAAATTCTCTTCTTCCACAAAAACAGAGCGTTGAGGTTGAGCGTTCATAATCATTTCGGTTTCTTCCTCTTCGGCATAAATAGGCATAGTTGATTCTCTTCTTTCGTCTGGTTCAATTGATGTTGCCCCAGTTACGCGTTCAAAAAATGATTTTTTTGTTTTCAACATAATAAATTTTATGTAAATCTTTGATCAAAATGACCAATGATTTCCCCCTGTTTAAAAATTAAGTTATATGAATATTATATGATGATTTTCAGTCCCGCGCAAGTCGAGTATTAATTCTGATGAAATTGATAATGTTAATAAAGATCAGTAGCCCAAGTAGGGTAAAAATTGCGTAGTTTAAAATAAGTGTGCGATCTAGGATTAAAAGGTTGTATGCACTATGAAAAAAAACGACCAATATTGTGGCATAAATAGCTGTGCTTAGTTTTTTGGGATTTTTTATTGCGGTAATGTATCCAATAAGGCCGGCAGTTCCAATGTGGATGGTTGCGATTTCAGCCAAGAACTTGGCATCAGGTATGATTCCTGTTGCTATGATTAAAATCAGTTCAACTGAAAAAAATCCGATACCAACCAAGAATGAATTTGTTAAATATGATCTTCCAAATGATAGCATTTCGATTCGTCTGGAAATTACAATATATTTGAAAACTTCCTCCACGAAAACCCCAATGATAATAAACTGGGGGATTATAAAAAGTTGTAAAAAGGAAATGTTGGATGGCTGGCTGGATCGTATTGAAAAACCGATAAAAATTATCAGCTCCACAATAAGTGCGCCCAATGCCGCGATTATTCCCCAGAAAAATGATTCAAGTTTTGTCATTAGGGATTGCTCAATCAATTAGAATTTTTTAAAAATTTTATTCTCTGGAAACTTTTTTACTTTAGTGAGGCTAGATGTTTTTTGAGTTCGGCTAGCTCAGCTTGTTTTTTGGCGAGCGTTTCTTTTTGCTGAGAAATTACCTGCTCGGGAGCTTTGGAAACAAATTCTTTATTACCAAGTCTTGTTGATGAACCAGTGATGAATTTTTCAAGATTAGCTATTTCTTTTTCAGCTTTTGTTCTTTCCAGCTCAACATCAATAAGGCCGACAAGCGGAATTTTTATGATGCATTCTCCCACAACTCTCTGAATGAAGCCGCCAATCAATATTTCGTTAAATTTTATAACAGAAACTCCTGCTGATTTTTTTATGAAATCTGCGTTTTCCAAGATGACTTTTTCAGATGATGCAGAAGCTGTTTCCACCCAAAGCTCTATTTTTTTGGCGGATTCTATGTTTTTTTCTTTTCTAACATTACGTATTGTTTTGTTGAGCGATAGTACAAATGGAAAATATGAAGAGGTTTTTGCTTGCTTGCTTTCTTCATAAGCTGGCCACTTTGAAATCATTAACAATTCTTTTTCTCCTGCCAAAGTCCAAATATGTTCCGTCACGAATGGAATAAAAGGATGCCATAATTTGAGCAATTTATCCAAAACATAACCAAGTACCTTGTCATTCTTCTCTATTTTTTGAGTTTCAATGTATCCATCTGCAAAAGAATTCCACGTGAAAGTTTTTAATAAATCAGCTGCAACAGAGATTTGTTTGCTTTCAAATAATTGATTTGTTTTTCCAATTAATTCATTTAAGCTGTCAGTAATCCAGCGGTCTGCCTCTGAGTTTATATCTTCCTTCGAAATCTCTTCAACCAGTTTGAAATTTTCTTGCGAGAGGCAGTAGCGCGAAATGTTCCAAAGTTTGTTGGCAAAATTTCGGAAGGTTTCAATTTTTTCTTCGTATAGACGTGAGTTTTGACCAGGAGCAGAGTCCATAATCAAACTCATACGCAATGCATCGGCGCCAAATTTTTCAATAACAGTAAGTGGATCGATTCCATTTCCTCTGGATTTGGAAAATTTGTGACCATCTTTGTCAAGCACCAGCCCAGTGAAAAATAAATTTTTAAAGGGTATTTTTCCTGTCGTGTATAGACTCATCATTATCATTCGCGATGACCAAAAAAACAAAAGGTCGCGACCCATTACCATTGTGTTTGTCGGATAAAACATTTCAAAATCTTTTTCTTTTGATTTTAGTGTGGTATATGCCCATTGCGAAGAGGTGAACCATGTGTCGAAAGTGTTTTCATCTTGAACCACCGCTCCGCCACAATGTGGACAGCTGTCAATTTTTTCAATGGAAATTATTGGTTCACTGCATTTTGGTTGTGAGTTGTGAGTTGTAAGTTGTGAGTTAGTGCAATACCAAACAGGGAATTGTGGACCCCACCAAATTTGGCGAGAAATGCACCAGTCGCGCATATTATCAAACCAGTCGATGAGAATTTTTTGAAAATTATTTGGAAAAATTTCAATTTCATTTTTTTTGATAGCTTCAATTGCTTTCTTTTTCAGGGAAAAGTTTTTAGCATCAACATTGATAAACCATTGGTTTGAAGTCAAAGGTTCAATAATTGTTTTGCAACGTTCGCAAATTGAAACGCTGTGTGTCATCTCTTCAATTTTTTCCAGTAAGTTTAATTTTTCCAAATCTTTGATGATCTCTTCTCTTGCTTCGTGCACCGTAAGACCTGCATATTTTCCGCCAAGTTCAGTGATTAAAGCTTTTTCATCAATGATTTGGATTTCCTCTAACTTGTGATCTTTGCCAATCTCCCAGTCGAGAGGATCGTGAGATGGTGTGATTTTTACAGCTCCAGTTCCAAATGACAAATCAATTCGTTTATCTGCAATAATTGGAATGATCGTATTTTGAAGTGGTAGAATAATATTTTTCCCAACTAATTTTGAATAGCGTTTGTCTTTAGGATTAACCGCTACAGCAGTGTCACCAAGCATTGTTTCGGGACGCGTTGTTGCAACCGTAATAAAATCGGTTGAATTCTCAATCGGATATTTGATAAAATATAGTTTTCCAGGAGTTTCTTTGTGCAAAACTTCCACATCGGAAAGTGCGGTTCCACAGCGCGGGCACCAATTTATTATTCTTTTGCCTTTATAAATCAAGCCATCTTCGTGCATTTTCACAAAAGTTTCAAGTGCGGTTTTGAGCACATCTGGATCAAGAGTAAATTTTTCTCGTGACCAATCAGCAGAGATTCCAATTTTCTTTTCTTGGCTGCGCATATAATCTGCACGATCAATACAAAAGGCATAAGTTTTTTTGTAAAAATCTTCGCGTCCAATTTCTTGGCGAGAAAGTCCTTTTTCAGCTTGCAATTTTTTTTCAAAAACAACCTGCGTCTGAATTCCAGCATGATCTTTCCCAGGGAGAAGTAAGGTTTTTTTGCCATTCATACGAGCCCAGCGACCAAAAATATCCATCACAGTGTATCCACTGGCATGCCCAATGTGCAGTTCGCCATTAGCATTTGGCGGCGGAAGAATATTGCAATATGTTTCTTTTGAATCTATATTGTCAGGATTAAAATATCCGCTTTTCTCCCAGCGAGCATAAATTTCATTCTCAATTTTTTGTGGCTCGTATATTTTTGGAAGTTCTTTCATGTTTTTTCTTTATATAAAAGCTTTAATATGTATTTATCTTAGCAGGATAAGGGATATTTTTCAAGAATGTAAATGCGGAAAGGGCGATTGTGATACAATCGCCCTTTTTTTAGGGTTGCGTTAACTCCTCAACTATCGCGTCCCTTAGTTCCTGCGAAAGTGAGGACTTTTGAATTTGCAACACAAATAATTTGATGTCTTTTCCAAGAGTCTCCGTTATAAATGTTGACAGGAGAATTTGAGGTTGCAACTCTTTGCTGTCGGAAAATATTTCTCCGAGCTGTTGAATGTAATGACCTGTAGCATTCATTGTTACATCTTCCTTGAATATGTCAGCACATTCTTTGATGGATCTAATTAGTGAGGGATCTCCGTTAGTAGCTACATAGACTTGATAAAGCATTCTTGCAATCGTGCTCATTTTAGGTCTCATGCTGACCCTCCTTTTAAGTTGCTAATATTATGGTATCTCTATATCTATCTTTGCACATATCTATTTCATTTTCAAGTTGGCATTTGGCTGAATTGTTTTCCAACCATCAAGTGCTTTTTTCTTTTGTGCTTCTGTCATTTTTTCCCAGCGAAAAGCTGCTGCAGCTGCAATCATAGCGGCGTTGTCGCCAGTCAGGTTTATAGGTGGTAGGTGGTAGGTTGTAGTTGGTAGGGATTTAGAAATAGCTTTGCCGAGTTGCTCGCGAAGTTCAGTATTAGCACTTACGCCACCTGCCAATAAAATTGTTTTTGGCTTGTAAATCTCGGCAGCCTTAATAGTTTTTGAAACAAGTACATCAATACAAGCCTGCTGAAATTCATGACAGATTTCAGGAATCAGTAACTCGTAACTCGTAACTGGTAACTTTTCTTGTAATTTTTTTGTTTCATATAACACAGCAGTCTTGAGTCCAGAGAAAGAAAAATTAAAATTCTTCTTATGCAGCATCGGGCGAGGGAAAATCAGCTTTTTAGGCATTAGCTTCTTAGCTTCATCGAATTCATAATTTTGTTTGGAAGTTGAGTTATTGGATTTTGTTTGGAAATTGGAAATTGGAAATTGGAAATTCGCAGCTTGCTGCGCAACCTTCGGTCCTCCCGGATAGCCGATGCCGAGAATGCGTGCAACTTTGTCAAAAGCTTCACCAACTGCATCATCCACGGTTTGTCCGATTATTTCATATTGCAAATGATCCTTCATCAAAACGAGCTGAGTATGACCACCGCTGACAACAAGCGCCAAAATTGGAAATTCAATGTAGGTTCTAGGAATTAGGTTGTAGGAATTAGGTTTTTGTTTTTTATTTGCTAAATCCTCATTCCTAACTCCTAATTCCTGAGTTTCGATAAAGTTGGCATATATGTGTCCTTCGATGTGGTGAATCCCAATCAGGGGCTTTTCCCAGAGATAGGAAAGGGTTTTGGCATAGTTAACCCCTACTAGAAGCGCAGGAATAAGCCCAGGACCGCTTGTGACACTGATTGCATCCAACTGGCTTGGCGTTATTTGCGCTTCTTCCAGGGCCATTTTTAGAAGCTTGGGAAAGTTTTTTAAGTGTTCTCTGGCAGCAAGATTTGGCACAACACCGCCCCATTTGGCGTGTAACTTTACTTGAGATGAAACTTGATTTGTAAGAATCTCAAGCCCCTTTTTTGAACTACGCAAAATAGCGATAGCTGTTTCATCGCAGGATGTTTCTATAGAAAGTATTAGGGTATTTGACATAAATATGATATTATTGTAGTATTCAACTTCCAATAAATGGCCTTGGGACACAATAATTTTCAGACGTTTCGCGTAGTAGTAATAATCGTTAAGCGATTTTACCATATGGCAACGAAAATGAAAAGTCTAACCAAAGGGTCAGATTCTCGCAAGACTTTGCCAGAATCAAGTACGCAAGCTAACCTTTTTCGTCGTGAAACAGATTTACCCTGGAAGTCCTCTGCTAATCAATCATTGTTAGAAAAAAGTCCAATACAACAAAGCGATTCTATTTTTTTCAGAAGAAGTTCTGATTTGGATCGCTTAAAGAATCTGGAGGATAGTGAACTTATCATTATTATACATACGCAAAATAGGGAGGCCTACAAAGAACTTTTTGCTCGTTATCAAAAAAAACTTTTTGTTTACATTTATCACTTGGTTGGTAACAGAGATGAAACAGAAGATATTTTGCAAAATGTTTTTTCTAAGACTTATAAAAGCATTGATAATTTTGACACCACCCGAAAATTTTCTTCCTGGATATATCGCATCGCACACAATGAGTCAGTGAATTTTTTGAAGCGAAAAAGCAAGAGATATACAGTTTCTTGGGATGATATTTCAACAAGCAAGGACAAATTGGACACAGCAACAAATGAAGAACGACCTGAAGAAAAAATGGAGCATCAAGAAATCGTGAAAGAAATAGACTATGCTTTGAAAAAAATTCCTGCAAGGTATCAAAAAGTTTTGCAGATGCGATATTTCAATGAATATTCTTACGAAGAAATTGGAAAAATCCTCAAAAAACCCGTTAACACAGTCGGAACACTCATCAATAGAGCCAAAAAGAAGCTGCTGGAGGTGGTGCAGGAAGAGGGAAAGAAATAAAAATCTCCGCATTAAAGCGGAGATTTTTGTTTAGTTTTGAAAATTTTTTAAAAATAAAAACAGCCTCACTCGATTTCTCGACGTGAGGCTGGATAATTTTCAACTATTCATTTTATTCTTAATCTTCAAGGATAAATGCCAAATCTGCTACGTAGGAAGCCTTTAAAAGCGCTTCCAAGCAATAATCAAGCTCAGCTTGGTTATCCTCCTTTTCCAGTGCATAGCCGAACCATTTTCTGGCTTCGGCTATATATCCATCAACAAGGAGCTGCAACATTTCCTCTGCTGAAGAGTCAATGTCTTCGAAACTCGCATCGGCTTTTTCCAATGCTTGTATAGAGAAGTTAATGTTATTTTCATTGTTATCGCTTCTGTTACGCGCATATCCCAACCAGAGCTTTGCTTCGGCGACGTAGCCGTCAGTGAGAAGTTCTTGAAGTTCTTCTTCAGAAGTTCCGATTGAAGCTGGTGTTGCGTCAGCTTTTGCAAGTGCTTCGTGGACATACTTGATATTGTGTTTGTTGTCAGCCAGGCGATTGCGCGCATGCTCCAACCAACGCTTGGCTTCGGCAAGGTAACCTTTCGTTAAAAGCTGTGAAATCTCTTTTTCGGAAGTCCCAATGAATTTAAGAGTCACATCAGCTTTTTCTACGGCTTCTCGGATATATCTGATAGCCGCCGTGTTGTCCCCAAAAGGTTTCCTGGCTATTTCCAACCACCGTTTTGCTTCTGATACATCTTGTTGCTGTTTAACTTCAATGTCATTGCTGACTGAAGTTATTGTGATGTCGGTGTTATTGTCGGCAAATGCCGGACAAGTGAAAAGCAGACTTGCGAAAACGATTGTGATGTTAAGGATCTGTTTCATGTTGTATCTCCTCTTGAGTTTATTTTCCATTGGACAGTTCCAATTGGATAAATCTTACAACTGTCCATATTAGCATATTTTTATGTAACTGTCAATGGTAATATTTAAAAAATGCCTTTAGAAAGCCTTTTCTTGGTGATTGTAATGCCTAAGTGCGCGTCGCAAGTTCGTCGACACTCACTTGTTCCTTGTCCGCGGCAGAGCTGAATGCTCCTATGGTCGCATTCATCTACGCACGCTGCGTTTACTTTCTGCTGAAAGCCAATTTGTTTCACTTCTGCCGGTCCGATTCCCCTTGGCGCCAATACGCAAAAACTCCAGATAAATCTGGAGTTTTTGTACTTGGTAGCGCCAAGGGGAATCGGACCCCTGTTACCAGGATGAAAACCTGGTGTCCTAACCACTAGACGATGGCGCCATATGTAAAATTTCAATAACACAGTAACAGTGGACAGTTTAACATAAAGAAAAAAATAAATCAATAGTTGAGTTATTTCTTGTATACGATATAATATAGAAATGGAAGAAGCAGGACAACACATTTTTGAATTTTTGAGACAGTATGGCTATTGGGCGATGCTGCCTTTAATGATTATTGAAGGACCGGTTGTAACAATCATCGCAGCTATGCTGGCTTCATTGGGAGCTTTCGCTTGGCCGGTGGTTTTATTGTTTTCAATTTTAGGGGATATTATTGGCGATGTGCTTTTGTATGGAGCGGGATATAAATGGGGAATGGGCTTTACAAGCGGTTTTGGTAAATATATGGGAATCACTGAAACATTGGTTTTAAAAATGGAAAAATATTTTGAAAAACATGGCGGCAAGACTATTTTTGCTGTAAAATCTACGACTGGACTTTGCTGGGCAACCTTTGCAGCAGCCGGAATTGTGAAAATGGATTTCAAAAAATTTGTGAAATACTCAGTTCTTGGCGGCTTTGTTTGGAGCGGAACCTTGGTTGCAATGGGATATTTCTATGGTTATTTGTGGAAAGAAATGAAACAATATATCAGCTGGATTGGCTGGATCATTGCTGCTGTGGCAATCGTTTCGTATGTTGGCATAACTTTGTATAAAAATCTCCAAGCCAAAAAACTTCTAAAAGAGAATGATAATGCTTAGATAAAATTGAAAAAAGCCGTCCCTAATTTGGGGCGGCTTTTGTTTTGCCAATTTGTTTGGCAAAATATTCTATTTGATTAGATTGAAAATAAATTTGTCTATTTCTTTGGCAGTCAGGTCGCTGCCGTGCATTGTTGTGTTGTGCCATAGCGGCAGGGGCACATAAATAATGCCATCGCAGTCAAGTGCGTGCCTGAATAGGGAATCTTTTTCCCCATAAATGCATTGCACCATCTTAATGTTCAGAACCTTTTTTAGCGATGTTAATGCTTTGTCATCACACAGTTTTTCCCACTCACATAAGCGTTGTTTTATACGATCAGATGTAAATGGAGATTTTTCTTTAGGCAGAAATTTTTCGAGGACTTCCCATTTGGGATTTCCGGAAAATGCCCATTTATGACCAATTCCATTGGCGATAAATTTCAGACCAAGTTCCAACATTGATCTTTTTTGAAAACCTATGGGATCAAGAAGTGTTAAGCTTGATATTGTTCGAGGGCTCATAACGGCAAGTTCTGTGATTACGGCAGCGCCCATTGAATGTCCAATCCAATGAATGTTCCTACCTGGAAGCACTTTGTTTGCCCAGATATGAAGTGCAACAGCATCCCTTTTGAAATTATTTCTGGCGAGCATAGGAGGGTTGTTTGAGTTCCCATACCCTAACAGCGAAACCATTGTGACTTGGTAACCAAGTTTCACAAGTTCGTAGCCAAGAAGAGAACTGCCAGTCCAACCAGATCCAAATCCGCAGACTAACACGATTACATCAATAAATGAAATAGGGTCACCATTGCTTATAGTGCAGTAGTTCATTAGGTAAGAATTTAAATTTATTGGTATTTTGACGTGCTCACTTTTTTGTAGTTGCGGTCCAATAACTTCATTTATGAATCGTTGCTCATCTTGTGAAAGTTCTTTTTTAGCCATGGCAGGCCTCCTCGTAGATATTTTTTGAGATATTCAATTGTTAATGAATATAAAAGTATACTGTAAATGTAGAAAATGTCAAGGTTTTTTCTTGCAAAAAGGGTGTAAAAGAGGTAGGCTTAGTCATAGAAATATATGGTAAAAAAGCTTGTAAAATTTGCAGAAAAAGCTCTTGGAAAGGCAAAAAACATTCTCTTTGCTGACCCGAAGCTTTTATATGAAGAAGAGCGGAATCTTGTGAATCAGCCGTTTTTTTTCATGGGTAGTAATGGCAAAGGAATTTTGCTTGTGCATGGTTGGACATCAACGCCATATGAAGTGCGAAGATTAGGAAAATATCTGAATGAAAACGGTTACACAGTCTTGGGGATTCAACTGACCGGGCATGGAACTGTACCAAAAGATTTGGAAGGCGTGACAAGGAAAGATTGGATTATGGATATTGAGAAGGGTTATGCGGAGTTAAAAAAAACTTGCGAAAAAGTTTACATCGGGGGAACTTCAATTGGTGCAAACTTGGCGATGGAGTTTGCCAAAAAAGAAAAAAATATTGCAGGACTGATATTGATGGCAACTCCATATAGATTGAGATATGAAGAGATTGTTGTGTCTTTTGCAAAAACATTAAAAATGTTTAAGAAATATCACAAAAAATATTATCCTCCGACTTTTGGTGTTTCAACTACCATTACAAGATTGATTTCATACCAGTCGTATCCTATTTCTAGTTCGCTAGAAACTTTTTCTTTGATTAAAGATTCAAGAAAAAATCTGGAGCTGATAACTCAGCCTATTCTTATTATGCAATCAACGCATGATCATATTGTTCAAAAAAATAGCTTGGAGAATATTTATAGAAAAGTTGGGTCTAAAATAAAAAAGAAAAAATATATTGAAAAAGCTTATCACACTTTTATTTCCGATATTAAAAACCAGCACGTATTCTTGGATATATTGGAGTTTCTTGATGCTAATTGAATTTAATGATGAATTAAGTTTTTATAATCTTAGCTTGTCCCAAATTTTTAATTTTTAATTTACAATTTTTAATCAAATCTAAATTTTTGAATTTTTAAATTAAAACATTGAAAATTCATTTCAAATTTCGAATTTCAAATTAAAAATTTTGGAAATATGCGCATAGCGATATTTACAAATAACTATCTCCCTAATCCTTTTGGAGTTTCGATGTCAATTGAAAGTTTTCGCAGGGAATTTGAAAAACTCGGTCACACGGTGTATATTTTTGCGCCTGAGTTTAAGGGTTATGTTGATGAAAATAAAAATGTTTTCAGATATCCCGCCTTGGATTTGAAATTTAAAAACATTCGCTTTCCAATTGCAATTTCATATTCATACCGCATTGATAGGATTTTATCCAAGCTGGAAATTGACGTCATTCATTCTCAACACCCAAATCTTTTGGGTTGGCAAGCAAAAAGATGGGCAAAGAAAAAAAATGTGCCGCTTGTTTTCACGTGGCACACATTGTATGACCAATACGCACACTTCGCACCCCTTGTTCCTAGAAGATTGGCAGCTTGGTGGACGATTAAAAACGCTGTGGGATATGCAAACGTTTCAGATCAAATCATTACACCAACACCCTCTGTCACTGAAATAATCAGATCTTGGGGAGTTAAAAATAAAAAAATCGAGAGTATTCCTTCTGGCGTGGAAGAATCTGAGTTTGAAAATGCAGAAGGAATAGAGATTAGAAAAAAACTTGAAATTGCATCAGATGAAACAGTATTATTTTTCATTGGCAGAATAACAGCTGAAAAAAATCTTACTTTTCTGATGAATGCTGTTGCTAAAGTTTTGCTAAAAAATAAAAAAGTTAAATTTTTGGTTTGTGGCGGAGGCGATTATATTTCTGTGATGCAGAAAATTGCCTTGGAAAATGGAGTTTCTGATCAGGTTATTTTCACTGGATTAATTGCTAACAATGATCGTAAAAATTATTTTGCTGCAGCTGATATTTTTGTGCATGCTTCTAAGTCTGAAACACAGGGAATGATTTTAACTGAAGCTATGTATATGGGTGTGCCTATTGTGGCAGTTAGCGCAACTGGAGTAAAAGACTTGATTACAAATCAAATTAATGGGCTGTTGGTTAAGGAAAATGAGGTTGATTTTGCGAATGCTGTTGAAAGATTAATAAATGATAATGATATTAGAAGAAAATTTTCGGAAAACGCTAAAAAAATAGCCAAGGAAAATTACACAGCCTCTATTTGTGCTAAAAAAATGTTGGAAGTTTATCAAAAAACAATAGAACAAAAAAATGATTCTAGGTAAAAATTTTTATAAGCAGAACACTTTAGATGTTGCTAAGAAACTTTTGGGCTGCGTTTTGGTTCGCAAGATTGGAAAAAAAGAAATTCACGCGATAATTGTTGAAACTGAGGCATATGTTGGTGAGGATGATTTAGCCTCACACGCCTCTAAAGGCAGAATGCCAAGGACAGAATTGATGTATGGGGAGGCAGGGCATGCATATGTGTATATGATTTATGGAATGTACCATTGTTTTAATATTGTGACAGAAAGAAGGGATTTTCCAGCAGCAGTTTTGATCCGGGCGGTTGCTATCGACGGTGTGGAACATAAAAAAACCAATGGCCCAGGAAAACTTTGCAAATTTTTGGAAATCGATTGTAACCTTAATGGATGGGATGTGACAATGGGGGACAAATTATGGATTGAACGTGGCAAAAGGATTGTTAATGCGGAAATAATTAAAAACAAGAGAATTGGCATTGATTATGCCAAACACTGCAAAAATTATCTTTGGAGACTTACTCTCCCAGAATATGCTGGGAAGAAAAAGTAGCTTTCCTGTGTAGTAAGATGTGTGATAATTTAAAAAATTTTTAAAAGTATTGCGTTTCGGGTATTTTGTATTTATACATGATACATGCTACATGATACATGCTACATGCCATGATTTACGAAGCAAAAAAGTTTGATCATCTGCTAGGCTTGGAGGGTTTTTCTGATGAACTGCTTAAAAATCATTTCACTTTGTATGAAGGTTATGTAACAAATACAAACAAAGCGGTTGATGCAATTGTGAATCTTTTGGATCATGATAAAACTGGCACGCCAGAATATGCTGAGGTTATGCGCAGATTTGGTTGGGAATTTAATGGAATGCGCCTGCATGAACTGTATTTTGAAAACATGATGAAGGGTGGTTCGACTTTAGAGGCGGAAAGTGAACTTGGTAAAAAAATTATTAAGGAGTTTGGTTCACTTGAAAGATGGGAAAAACATTTTCGGGCAACAGGTGCAATGCGAGGAATTGGTTGGGTAGTGCTCTATCAAGATGATGTTACTGGCACGATGTATAACGTGTGGATAAATGAACATAACGAAGGACATTTGACTGGCGCAACTCCACTTTTAGTAATGGATGTTTTCGAACACGCCTACATGATTCAATATGGCCTCAAAAAAGTTGATTACATCGAAGTATTTATGAAAAATATTTGTTGGCACGTTGTTTCCGCCAGGTTCGCGCAGGCGAATGCTTGATTTTTTTAATGTGTTCGATTCCCACTATTTCAATTATAATAAAACAAAACAAGGTCCCAAAAAGGACCTTGTTTTGTTTTATTATGAGCCCCTTGTGCAACGATGTTCGAACTGGGTTTATGCAAAAGTGTTTACAATAATAAAAAAACGGCTCTTCACTTTGCAGTGAAGAGCCTAATTACAGTTTACGGATCTATTATTTATAGCCGTATTTTTTAAGAAAAGCATTTGAAGCCACTAAGGCAACAACAGCAATCCAGAACATTCTCCAGCTTATGGGTTGGATGAGATTTGAGAACCCGTCGTAAAGGCCACACATGAGCAATGTGCCCAAAACGAGTAACGACAGAACCATAACGGTGGCCGCGAGTAAAATTGAAATTCTTTTCATTATGAGCACTCTCCTTTTTAACTGCCTTTTTGGTTTGTTATCCACTCTTTCATTTCTATTATGAAATTCTTTCTTGCCCTGTAATAATCCTCGGGGTGTTTATTTTCTCCTTCCGCATTGAGAACTGATTCAATCTCCTCAATGTCAGCACAGGGAATCAAACCAGCTTCAAGCATATGGCGAAGATCAGTGAGGTCATAATTCCTCATTGATCGCAGCTTGTAGTAGGCTGTCTTGAGAGGACTTGCAACATTTAGTACACTACCTTGAAATTCTACAACTTCAGAATAAAACCAATGTGCTGGCAATACTTTTTTGCCCCAACTTAATGGATTTCCAAGCTCGTTTCTTCTGATGATATGGACATTAATGAAGCTCAGTGACTTATCTTTTTGAATTAAGCCATTTTCATCAACGGCAATAATCCAGAAAAGGTAAGTGTCAGCCGTTGAAAATTCTTTCCAGTTAACTCTCTTCATGAACATTGTTTCTCGACTCTGAACTCCAAGCGTGACGAACAGTCCGTAACCTTTTCTCTCAATCCACTCTTGCAACTTTTCCAACTGAAACTCTTCTACTGCCAGATCAAGATCTCTGTGTTCTCCAATGAAATCACCTAGCAGAATGGAAACACTAAGACCGCCGTCAACTATCCAACTTAACCCAGAACAGTCAAAAAGTTTTTCCAACTCGCATAACATTGTGATGATTTGAAGTTTTCTTTCCTTTGTTAAGACTACCCTGGTTCCATCTTCCAGGATTTTCTTTTTTTCAAAACCTCCCTGAAAAGGAAACGGTTGAAAAATATTATCCTTAGCGCAAAGCTTCTTTCCAGAAATCCTATTCAGTAAGTTTTTCATACATCCTCCCTTGTTGGTTTATTTAGTTTTAAAAGAATATATTAGTATATAGTAATAATATTAATTTGTCAAGATTATAAATAAATCATGAACATACCAAAAAACAGCTCAACAGAGCCGTTTTAAGTAAATTTGAGCCCCTTGTGCAATGACGTTCGAACTGGGTTTATGAGTCTGCTCGCCTTGATTAACTAATTTTCCAATGTTTCATCATGAGAATCTAATTCTTCCAAATCTTTTTCGGATATACAAAGCTGTTCCAAAATCCAAATATGCCTGGAATTGCTTGGGTCATATTTTCCAACCGTAAATCGCTTAACTTCTTCAGGGTTATTTTTTATGACATTCCACACTCCGACATTTCCCTCTCTGTATACAATATCTCTTGTTAAGCAAGATCCTGGAGTGTCACAGGTGGTTCCACGAAACGTTCTGACACAACGATTCCATGCTGTATTCTCTGCATATGTTTTAGCTTCGGATTCCTCTTTCTTAGAATTTATAAAATAGTAATCTTTCAATATTTCGTAAACTTCTCTAAAATTTCTTTTCCTTCCATCCATACCGAGAGCAAGAGATATGGCAAGATGCCCTTCAAGTCCAGCAAATTCATTCGCTCCTTCAATTTTTTGTTCTTCATATGTGGCAATGCCTTCTTCTCCCTTCAAATAACGATCTAATCCCAATCCTAATAGTTTTAATTTCGATCTTTCTCCATTTTCACGCCTAAGCACATGCGTTCCAATTTCGTGTTCAATTAGTGCAGTTAATTTTTTTTCACTCATTTTTCTATCCGTTGGAATATTGACAGTTTTATTTTCCTGGCTGACTCCAATGGCTGTGAAATTATCGCCAATTAGAACCTCCCATCCTGATAATTTATATCTTTCCAGTGCACCTTCAAATGCATTTTTTATTTCTTCAGCCTCAAATTCAGTTTTTGGAAAATTGCCAGCCTCTGAACTTTCTTTCATGAAATCCCTTAATTCTGCAATATCTGAAGATGTGCTTTCAAAATAATCACCCAACTCATTAAGAAGTCTTTGCGCGGAAATACGAATATTTTCATTTGGATCTTTTATTTTTTTATTTATAGTTTTCCTTATTTGATTCATAGTATAATCAAATATTTCCTTCTCTGGTTGTCCATAAATAAATTTACTATAGCGAAGAAATCTTCTGTCATTTTCAGATTTTGTTTCCTTAAGCATTCTAAGTTCTGCAATTTTTGCATTAATTTTCCAGCGATAAGCTTGCTTCACAGTTTCATTGCTCTCTTGATCCAGAATATCTTTTTTAAGTTGTAACAAGTCTTGTTCCCTCTGATTAATATTTATTTTTTCAAGATCGGGATAATCCAAAATAGGATTTTCACATTCACCCGAAATAAAAAGTTTCTTTTGATTATCTCTCAATCCTTTTTCTCCACCCAGATATTCATAATCTTCAAAAGACCCGCAAGCACTAAATCTATCAAACCACTTATCATCCAAAGCCTCCCTTTTTTCTGCGATCACTGGCTGTTCAAATTCAAATGACATAAATTTTATTTATCAATTTATATGTAAAGTATAGCATAAACCTAATTTATATAGTTTGCTTTTCAATAAATTTTTTAACAGCGATTATATCAATAAAATCTTCTTCTCTTGGGGATTTGCTTTTATATCTAATTAGATCTTTAGGTTTAATAACGGGAATAATAATTCCAAACACATCTATTAGATTATATCTTAAAAAATTTGTTGAATCCTTGATCCAGACATTCTTTTTTCTATTGTATGTTTTTGCAAAAGTTCCGCCACCTATATCAATTTTTTGACCATAATAATCTAGTCGGAGAAGCGTTAAATCAAAAACATCATCAATATAATGTTCTGGACCGAAGACAATAAATTCTTTAACATCGGAAATTATTTCTTTTAATTTATCATCAGGGATGTCAAAATCAATATCACGAAGTTTCCTAGGGGAGCCGTAAAGTTTAGCCGAAAACCCACCTGCTAAAATAAAGGGGATTTCGTGCTTTTTAAAAATATTAACTATCCATCGAAATGCTTTTTCTGTTTTATTCATACGGAACTCTCAAAAAGATGGTATTTTTATGTATAAATTATACCATAGTTCGATTCCCCCTACCCGCAAAAATGAGAGGGGGAATCCTTCTCACCCAAACTTTCTCGCGAGTACGCAGAGAAAGTTTTCCTTCGAAGCCCGGGTTTTCAAAAAAGCAAAATCGTTTGCTTTTTTGAAATACCCTTCGATTCCCACTATATTCAATTATAATAAAATAAAACAAGGTCCTTTGAGGGACCTTGTTTTATTTTATTATGAGCGGGTAGGGGGAATCGAACCCCCCTCCTCAGCTTGGAAGGCTGATATAATAGCCACTATACGACACCCGCCTTCGTCTCGTCATAGCTCGACTTCGGCGAGGTAAAACCCGCGAAGGAAAGCGACGGCGGAATTCGTTACACTTCGGCGGGCAAGCCCGCGCGACGCAACTCTTTTCGAACTCTTACTATTATATATAAAAATAAAGTTTTGTCTAGGGCTGGTTGGTTGACATTTTTGTTTCTTTGCAATATACTCGGTAATTGAGTAATTTTAAAAAAGAATATTAAAATATTTTCATAGGGAGGAATTACAGATGAGCGATGAAAAAAGCCAAAAGGAATATGATTTTGAGGCGACACTTTTGTTTATTGTGGATAATAGGGAGGTTTTGTTGGCTCCGAAACTAGACAAGATCGGCAAAGACCGATGGAACGGTTCAGGAGGCAAGCCTAAACCGCAAGACAGTTCCCTTGAAGAATGTGTTGCCAGGGAAACCTGGGAGGAGCTATGGATCCTTGTTAGGAAAAAATATCTTGAAAAGGTTGCAGTTGGTTATTTTACCAATATACAGGAAGATGGTGGCAGTGTTATTTGGAAAGTTACTGTTTATATTATTGAGAAAAAATATTGCATCGGGACTCCTGCTTCGACAAAGGAAATGGGAAATCCACAGTGGTTTGATATGGACAATATGCCATATATGATAGCAGCTGATTGTTTCTGGGTTCCGGAAATTTTCAAAGGCCGGAAAATTATTGTAAGGGCGACGATGAAAAACAATCAAAGTGAGCTGGTTGGCCCTGTTCAAATCGTTGACGTGGATTCATTCGAATAGATATTAGTGGCAGTAAAAATACAAGCAGGACATTAAAAGGGAGGAAGTGAATTATGTCGAAGAGAATTAGTGTTGGCTATGGAGAATCTCGGTTGGTTTATTTGAGAGGTGATGCTCCAATTGATCATGTTCCTGTTTCAGAAAAGCTTGGTGTTTCAGTCGAACAACTGAAAGATGGCTATCTTGTCAATGTAAGCAGGTGCAGAATTTATTATCGAAAAACCGGTATACAATTTTCACCCTCAGATTTAGTAACCTTTGGTTGGCCATTTGCTGACATTAAAAGTGTTCAAAAATCGGATGGCGAGGTTATCTGGGAAAATCCCATAATTGAGTAAAAAAGTAACAAAAAGTTCCATACTGGGGTCTTGGCTGAATTAGCTGGGACCCTTTTTTCTTTTTTTGATTTATGTTAGGATATTTAAGTAATTTTTTAAGCAGCAATTTATGGAAAATAAAAAAGTCTTAGTTATTTTAATTTTAGTGGTAGCAATCGTTTTGGGATATGTGCTTTTTGCTGGGAAATCAGCAAACGCTCCTGTGACAAAAACTGAAACCGAAAAAGTAGCACCGCAAGAAACCAAGAAGGCAGCACAACCAACAACAGTTAATCAAGTTAATGAAAAAAAACCTATGGAATTGGAAATTAAAACAACTCAAGAAGGAACAGGTGATCGTGTGGTTAAATCGGGTGATAATATTTCTGTGCATTACACTGGAAAATTGACTGATGGAACCAAGTTTGATTCAAGTGTTGATCGTGGAACTCCATTTGAATTTCAAATTGGACAAGGTATGGTGATTGCTGGTTGGGAACAGGGACTTTTGGGCATGAAAATTGGTGAAAAACGAACACTGACAATTCCTTCTGAAATGGGTTATGGAGCGCGAGGAGCAGGTGTGGCCATTCCACCAAACGCCACTCTTGTTTTTGATGTTGAGCTTATTTCGATAAAATAGCCGTTGAAACAAGTAAAAAATTTAAAAAATCTCCCTTTTTCGGGAGATTTTTTATTTTGAAGAAATATTAATATATCTATAAGTTTAGATTATTGCGTATTTTTTAAATATGCTATATTATAGACAGTTTCAAAGATACTTTTGGTTCGAAATCTGGGCTGGTTTTTGTAAATATAAACAAGAATGCTTTTTCAAGAGAAAAAAACAGAAACATCATACAAAAATAACAAAAATGATGTTATTTTATATCGCGATTTGAATAAAAGAGAGGAAATCGTTTCTCCTAGTTTTGCTGTGGAGAAAAAAAGGCATAAAAAGATTTTGAAAATATTTTTTATTGATCATTTTCATCTTCTTTTCAAATCAGCAGCTCTTAATCATTTGCGCATTCAAGAATGCAAGAGCAAATCTAAGGTAGGAGATGTTTGCAATTTTAATTTCGATTCATATTCTCAGCTCAAGCGTTATCAGAAAAAAGTGCGTTTGTTTACCTTTAGCACCTCTTTTACCGCAGCATTAATTTTTGTTGCAGTGGCTAGTTTTCAGTTCCTCAATATCCAACAGGGGAAAAGTGCTACTTTCGGATGGCTTCAAACTGATTGGAGTGGTGGGATTGATGCGGTGGCAACCGCCATTCATACATCTAACCAAAATGGTTGGATCAAGTTTTTTTCTAAAGATGATGATGTGGATACAAGTAGCGGAGAAATAAAAATTTCCAGTACAACTGATTCTTTTGTGACAACTTCAGACACTGATTTTAATGCTTTTGCAAAAACACAATCTTTTGTTAGTGGCGCAGGATCAGCCGGAACTATATATGCTCAAAAACCCGATGGTGGTTCTTGTACGACAAACACTGAGTGTGTAAATAATTGGTGCAATGTTAATGTTTGTGCAAATCCTTGGACTGTTGGACCTTGCGCTGGATTCGCAGTGTATAAAGAAGATAGTGGCGATCCAGCACATCCTGGTACTTGGCAATGGAAAACATCCGACACTGACTGTGCTGCCCCCCAATGTCTGCCAGTTGATGGATTTGATGGTTTGGTTGCCGATAATAATGTTGATTTCTCTCTTTATCCTTCGCGAAATGCATGCAAAGCAATTGGGGGCAGGTTACCAACTAGAAATGAACTTTTGTGTATCTATAGTAATAAGGCTAGTTATGGCATGGCTAGTGCAACAGGATTGTATAATACTTCCCAGGAAGCTGCTGTCAATAAGATTTTAACTGTAAGATTTAGCGATGGTTTTTCAAATGTTGCAGGCGCCTGGTATAAAACTAGTTGGTGGTTAAATAGATGTGTAAAATAAAAGTTTCGTAAATGTCTTTGAAAAACAAATTAAAATTAAAATTGTTTTTGTCTACAGTATTTTTTTGTGGAGCTCTTTTTATTTTTTCCGCTGAAGATGCTAGCGCATATACATATTCTGCAAGTGCAATTTCTCCTGTGAAAGAATATGCCACGCAAGTTTCTTTTGATACAATAACTTGGACCGAAGTTTCTTCAATTACCGGTGTTAGCCCTCGACCTGCAAATTCATTAATAATAATGGAGGTGAAAGCGGGAGATGTTGCTGCTCCCGATGGAACATGGACTAACGGTGGAAATTGGACAGCTGTGACAAACGGTCAAAGTTTGTCTTTTCTTGGAGGTAAAAAGTATCTTCAATACCAGGTCGTTTTCTCTTATGATGATCTAAGTAATATGCCTGGCGTTTCCGATGTGACGATTACAGATACTGTTTATTCAAAAAATCAAACTAGACTAACATCAATTAATCTTTCTTCTTCCTCCGAGGTTGATTTTGTACAAGAAAACGCTGCTGATGGGACTGACTTTATGGCAAACGCGGCTATATTACATTCATCATCACCGTCACCTTTTTTTGCTACAGGTGGATCAGTAACTATTGTTGATGGATATAAGATTCATACTTTTTTATCTAACGATAATTTTGTTCCAAATATGGCAGGAGAAGTTGAATATCTGGTTGTTGCTGGTGGTGGTTCAGGTAGGCAAGGTGGTGGTGGTGCTGGAGGGTTTAGGACCGGTACCGGTTATGGAGTATCAGCTCAAAACTATAGTGTAATAGTTGGTGCTGGCGGAGTAGATAGTAATGGTGGAAATTCTGTATTTAGTGGTATAACATCTATCGGTGGTGGTCGAGGAGGACATTCATATAGTATTTCAGCTTCAAGTGGTGGTTCTGGTGGAGGTGGAGGTTCTTATCAAAATCAAAATGGTGGTGTTGGTGTAATTGATCAGGGTAATAAAGGTGGTGATACAAATTGTGGTACCTCTTTTTTTGCTGCTGGCGGTGGAGGTGCAAATACTGCTGGCATAAGTGGTTGTGCTTATGCTTTAGGTATAGGTGGAGATGGTAAAGCAAGTTCAATAACAGGTTCAACTGTTTATTATGCAGGTGGAGGTGGTGGTGGAACAAGTACTGCTGGTGGTGCTGCTGGTGGTGTTGGGGGAGGAGGTAGAAGTGGCTATAGTGGTGTTGCTGCTGTTGCAGGAACACCTAATACTGGTGGAGGTGGTGGAGGAGATTTGTGGACAAATTATGCTCCAGGTGGTTCCGGCATTGTTGTTTTAAAATATCCAGCACCTATTTATACAGAAAATCAAGCTTATTATTTAACAACATCTTCAACCTCACAAAAAAATACTTCAACATGGAAGCATATTAGGAATGTTACATTAGAGCAAGATACGCCAATTAACACAACTCTTAAATATTTAGTATCTTTCAATAATCGTACAACTTGGAAATATTGGAATGGCAGTACTTGGCTCACTTCTGATTTAACAGATTTGGAAACAAATGGGATGAGCAAGGCAACGCTGGAGAGCATTACGGAGTCTCAATGGGAAGAAACAGGTGGGTTTACTAGAACTGCTGATGGAAAATTGGATTTTGCAATTAGTCTAAAAACAACTGACACTACGGCAACCCCATTGCTTAGTAATATAAATATTGAGTATGAATTGTTCCCATTGAGCTTACTTTCCAGTCCATATAATACTGGCGCTTCAGATAATCTGTTGGCAGAAATAAAATGGAATGAAAATGTTCCAGAGGGTGCAAATGTTAAATTTCAGATGCGCAGTGCTCCTGACAATGCTGGTTCTCCAAATTGGGCAGCTGGTAGTGGTTGGTGCGGGCCTGTAAATTGCGCTGTCACAACAAATGATATTGATTATGCAGTTGATTTTTATGAAACAACGCCTACGGGAGAAACCGCAAATCCAATTCATATAACAGGAAGCAATGATCAATGGATTCAATATATAGTTTGGTTGGAAAATAGTACTACAGCAGTTACTCCTATTCTTTCTGGTGTCACATTGACTTATGTTGTTAATTCTCCACCACAAGTGCAAAATGTGAGCGCAATTCAAAATTCTAATGGTACGGTTGCGGTGGCTTATGAAATAAAAGACCCAGATACCACCACTGGTATTCTGGATGGTTTTTTAGATGCATCGCTTGAATATTGCACTGTATCTTGCGACACTCCGGGAAGCGAAACATGGGTTAATGCTAACGCGTTATCCGGCGACTGGGGATTGGTTGCAGCTCAGGAAGAAAGTTTTACTGCTCATTCCGTTATTTGGACACCAAAAACAGATTATCCAAATCAGTATAATGCTAATATGAAAGTGCGCATTAGATTAGATGACAATGAGGCTGCTAATAATGTGACTTATGGCGCGTCTAATAATTTTAGCTTAGATGTTAAAAATCCAACCAATGTTGGTGTAGTTATCGATCACACTAAATCATCAAATAATTTAACACTCACAACTCCGGCGGATGATTCTACTTATCAAATTGCATATTCCAATTATTCAGACTTTAGAGATGCATCTTTTGAGGCTTTTCCGGGAGATAATAAAAAAACATACAACAATTTAACTGCTGATCCTGCTACCGTTTATATTCGAGTAAAAGATGAAAAAAATAATTATACTGATATTAGCGCTACTACACCAGCGCAACCAAGTCATATTGTGTATTATGACACTTCTAACGAAGCTTCAGGCGAATATCGTGAATTTATTGCTTGGGATGTTGTATCAGAAGAACAGGTTGGCTCTGGATTTGCTAGCTATGACATCTATCGCGCAGATAGATTGGAATCCGATGGAACTGCTGTTCCAAGCTATACTTTTCTTGATTCTGTTGTTGATCGCAACACTAACTTTTTTACTGATTTGAATTTAGATAACAGTAAACATTATTATTATAAAATTTTTATTAAAGATACAGCTGGAAATATCTCTCAATATTCATCAGTAGTTGATGATAATCCAAATGGTCAAGGAGGATCTGATCAAACGGCGCCAACCTTGTCCAATGTAAATGTTTCCAATATTAATACTACTAGCGCAACCATAACCTGGAATACCGATGAACTTTCAGACTCTAGTGTTGGTTATAGTGAAAATAGTACATATTTACCTGAAAGAGGGTTAGCTTCCATGGTGACGGCTCATGAAATCGTGCTTACCAATCTTGTTCCAGGAACGACTTATAATATTCGTGTTAAATCTCACGATAGTGTTGGTAATCTTGGACAGAATGATAAAGATAACCCAGGAGCGACTCCTATTGAAAATTTTACTTTTGAAACGTTGCCTGGACCGGCAATTTCTGGAGTTACAATTCCAAATATTTCAAATAATCAAGCTACAATAGATTGGAAAACCAGCACTGATTCTTCCGGGTATGTCGTTTATTCGGATACTGTTTCTGATGGAGCGCTTGTGAACCCTAAAGAATTTGGAACGCCTGAACTTGTGGGAAGTCCTGTTGATGGAAAATATTCTCATTCTCAAACCATAACAACCTACAATGATCTACCATTGGTGCCAAACACTAGATATTATTTTTACGTGAAATCTGTTGATGGAGACAGTAATATTTCCATCGATAATAATGCCGGTATGTTTTATGAACTGCTTACAACAGAAGATAATGATCCTCCAATTATATCTGATATTGAAACTCCATTGATAACAAAAGATGGAACTATTGTTTCTTGGACGACTAATGAGCCTGCAACAAGCAAAGTTTCTTATTCAACTGTTGATGGTGGTCCATATAGCAGTGTGGTGGAGGTTTTGACCTATGATCGTAGCCACTATGTTATCTTGGGAGATCTTGATCCAGACAAGGATTATTATTTCGAGGTCACTTCTCAGGATATTAATGCAAATTCAAAGACTAGCGATGAGCAGGAAACATTTAAAACTTTAAAAGATCTTGAGTTTCAACATGAACCATTAGCTGCTATTTCGTTTAATGATCCTAACCCTTCTATGATTACCGATACGGTAGCGGTTATTTCATTTAATAGTGATCAAAACGCTAATTGTTTTGTTGAATATGGGACTGAGTCCGGAAATCTTAACGCAGTACCCTCCAAAGAAGGAGACGATATTTTTAACAGAGGACATAATATCCAGCTTAATGGCTTAATTTTTCTAACAAAATATTATTATAAAGTTACTTGTGAGGATAATTTGGAAAACGTAATTTCTTCCAGTGAAAAAGATTTTACAACTAAAGAAAAGAATTATACAGCAACTAGTATAGGAGAATTAATCGATTCGACCTCTCCAACAATTTCCAATATTAAAATCGCGGACATTAATGGCGAAAGCGCTACAATAAGCTGGGATACGGATGAAAAAGGAAATAGTACAGTAAGATACGGAATTTCAGATGTTTCTGAGGTTGCTGCCAGTGACAGTATTGTTAATAGTGATAAGGGTAAATATGCAACCGCCCACTCCGTTGTTCTTAGTGGACTTATTCCAGCCACAAGATATGTTTTCATTGTTTCTTCTATTGATATTGCTGGAAACATCGCTCAATCATCGCAAGATAATTTTACAACATCATCACCCTCCTCGATTTCGTTTATAAAAGCACAATCAAAAGAATTAGGGCAGGCAACAATTAGCTGGAAAACAAATGCTGAAACAACCTCAACCGTGGAATATGGTTTGTCTACGAGTTATGGTGAGAAAAAAGAATCTACATCGTTTACAACCGAGCATTCCTTAAATCTCTCAGGCCTTAATCAAGGTAATACTTATCATTTTAGAGTTAAGGGCAAAGATAAAGATGGAAAATTTTATGCATCTTCTGATCAAACATTTGATCCTAAATCTCCTCCGATAATTGAAAATATAGTTGTTGATGAAATAACCGAACATGGCGCAGTCGTTTCTTTCACTACTAATGTTCCTACTGATGCTACGGTGGCTTTTCAAGATGTTCAAAACGGTGATAATTCAGGAACCCAGGGAGACCCTGATCTCACAATTGATCACAGAATAAAGCTTATTGGATTAAATTCGGGAACAACGTATAAAACGACACTTAGTGTTAGAGATGAACAGGGAACGCAATCAGTTCAAGTTGCTAAAGATATAATCACTATTAGGGATGAAAATCCTCCAAAAATAGAGAATGTCAAAACTGATAGCGCGCTTACTCAATCAGATAAGGTGCAAGCAATTATTTCTTGGAAGACTGACGAACAGGCAACCTCAAGTATTTTGTATAAAGAAGGTAGAAATGGCGAAGAAAAAGAAATTAAGATTACTGATAATTTGACCGTTGGCCATATAGGAGTAGTTACAATTTTCAAACCAGGAACGGTATATAATTTCAAAGTTAAATCAATAGATGCTAGCGGCAATCAGGGAATTTCAAGTGATTTTGCACTGCTTACACCAAAAAAGAGAGAAAATATTATTCAAATTATCATAGCTAACTTCGTGGATATCTTTGGATGGGCAAGGTAATTTGAAAATAAAAACATAAACAAAAAATTCTCATTAGTTTGAGAATTTTTTGTTGTTTATTAACACCTACCACCCCTTTTTTATTTTTTAAGATCGTGTATAATATTTAAGTAATATTTTATTGTCGAAACATTTATATGCAAATTATTGATCAAGAAGTTAAGAAAACACAGGAGATTTTTAAGGTTCTGGAATTGGCGCCAGCGCAGACAAAGGAACACATTGAAAAAATAAAAAATGCATTGTTGATGGATATGGTCGCGGAAGCTTTTGCAGAAAAAGGTCAAATGATGGAAGATGCAAGTTTTACGCAAGACGACATCGAAGATTTTTTAACTGATAATTATGAAGAAGGAGAAGTTGCAGAAATTTTAAGCAGGGTTTCACGCGATGTGATTGTGGAATATTTTTCAAAAATATTAAAAGGTGCTGCTGAGGATAGAATTGAAAAAGTAAATGAAATTTTGACGGCAAAGTTTGAATAATATTTTGCTTTGCCATTTTTGAAAAAGGTGTATACTGGGTGGGTATTTAAATACTTATTTAAAAAATATATGTTATATAATAAAACTTGCCTTGCAAATGTTGAGCCAGATGAAGATGATGACGACGATGAGGATTGCGGCGATTTTGGTTGCTAAGAAAAAATACAAATAAAAAATGGTCACATTGCGATGTGACCATTTTTGTTTGTGTATGACTTTATACTGTTGACCCGTATGGCTTTTCATCACCGGTCGTTTCGCTGGCTTTTTGCATTAACTTGAGAAGCCTATCTAGATTTTTCTTAGCTTGTTTTGAAAGTTTTTGTAACTCCTCAAGTTGCTGCTCTTTGGATAATTGTACGGGTATGATTTTCATGGGCGATCAACTCCTTTCAATTTCTGATTAACACTGATGAGACTTTGCTTTTTGAAGCGCTTCCTTTATTGGCATATTGTTTATTTTGTGCACGCCTAGATCTTTCAATAGTGTTATTGTTTCAACTCGGATGTCTCCCAGATGCAATGGATAGCATATTGTGGGGATTTTTTCCGCAATTTCCAGGAGAAGTTTTTTGGCTCGCTCAGGATTTTTTTCAAGCAGTAGTTTGGCGTATTGAAAAATTCCTTCATATCCAAGCATTCCGTTAACACGAGAAACTTCTTCTGAGATGTACGCACCACAATTTGGCGGGTCATACAAAAAGAGTAGATCTTTTTTATCTCCCGCAATCAAATCAAACAATTCCAAGGCTTCTTCTTGTTTTTTGTCCGCAATCAAATAAAGTGCATATTCTTCAGCATAAGGACTTTTACCATTGAAAGACATGTTTTGGTTGAAGACAGTAGAAATTTTTGTGAACAGTTCTAGTAGTTCCGTTGTGGTTTTTGGCAGTTCGTATCTTGGACCATCATGGATAACCATCTTGATTAATGAAAAATCTTTTAGCGCGGATTGTAAAATTTTGCTGGCCTCAAAAATATTTGTCTTCATAAAAACCTCCCTTGGTTTGTATTGATTTTGGAAATTAATTTAGTGGTCTGAATTGTTAAGAAGCTACGGTTATTGAGTGTATAAATAAAAAGAGTTTTAGTCAAACCATGTGTTTTGAAAGGAGGATGGAATGTTGGCGTAGTAGTTGTTTGCATGCTGTTTTATATATACCCCTGGAGGGTATTTGACAAGAAATACGGTGCGGGTGTAATATACCCCTAGAGGGTATATATCGCTGCGCGTAATTTTTTAATTTTTAATTTAAAATTTTTAAACAATAAAAAATTATTTTTTAAAAAGAAAATTTATGAAAAATGATGCATTTGCAAGTGCGCTGAGTCAACTCGAGCAAGTTCAGAAACTCATAAAAATAGATAAAAATATTTTTGCACAACTTCAAAGCCCGCAAAGAATTTTGGAAGTTTCCATTCCAGTTAAGATGGATAATGGCAATATCCAAGTTTTTACAGGTTATCGAAGTCAGTTTAATGATGCACGCGGACCATTTAAAGGTGGAATAAGATTTCATCCGGACGTGAATATTTCGGAAGTTAAAGCGCTAAGTGCCTGGATGACTTGGAAAACTGCTGTAGTTGGAATTCCCTTGGGTGGTGGAAAAGGCGGTGTGATTGTTGATCCAAAAAAACTTTCTGAAAATGAATTGGAAAAACTTTCACGTGGATATATACAAGCTATTTTTAAATTTATTGGACCTAATTTGGATATACCAGCCCCTGATATGTATACTGATCCGAAAATTATGGGTTGGATGCTGGATGAATATGAAAAATTAGCTGGTTTTCATATCCCAGGGGTAATCACTGGGAAACCTCTTTCTATTGGAGGTAGTAATGTTAGGGGTTATTCTACTGCACAAGGAGCTTTTTATGTTTTAAAAGAGGCTGTGAAAAAAGTTGGAATTCGAAAAGATGCAACTGTCGCTATTGAAGGTTTTGGTAATGCTGGGGCTCATTTGGCTCAGATTTTGCAAAAAAATGGCTTTAGAATTGTTGCACTTAGCGATTCAAAAGGGATGATTGTAAATTATATGGGACTAGATGTTGAGCAAGTGAAAAAGTATAAAGAAAAGACAGGAAGTGTGGTTGGATATCCTGGTGCTGAAAAAATTAAACATTCACATATTATTGCACAAGAAGTTGACATCCTGATTCCTTCTGCATTAGAAAATTCAATAACTGTGGATAATGTTAAAACAGTAAAAGCAAAATTAATAATAGAAGTAGCTAATGGACCCATAACTCCTGGGGCGGATGCAATTTTGGCAAAGAGAAATATTATGGTTGTGCCAGACATTTTGGCTAATGCTGGAGGAGTAGTTGTGAGTTATTTGGAACAAGTTCAAAATGCATACGGATATTATTGGAGTGAGGAAAAAGTTCTGAAAAAATTAGAGCAAATTATGAAGGAATCGTTTGCATATGTTTGGGAGCAAAAAATGAAACATAATACTACTGTAAGAATGGGTGCGTATGTGTTGGCCATTAATCGTGTATCACAGGCAATGGTTGATCGGGGCAGGATGTAAAAATCTTGAATTTGGTTTTTTATCAAAAAATCGTCAATCAATGGCGGTTTTTTGCTCTATGCAACAAGTGAAGAAAGTTGTATGTTTGATGTAGTAGTAGTTATATCCTTAAAATTATGAAAAAGAAGACTATCAAAAAGAATAAATCCCGATTTCATTATCCTAAGCAAGTTGTGCTGGGGGTTATTGACGCTGGCTTGGTAATGTTGATTGCTGGGATCTGTTTTGTGGCTTGGATATATTATTCCGCGACTCCTGCAGCAAGCCAGTTGGCAGAAAGAAAAATTTCCGAAACCTCGGTTTTATATGACCGAAGTGGCGAATATGCTTTATATAAATTGTATGGCGAGGAAAATAGGAAAATAGTCTCGCACAGCGAGATTCCAGATGTTGTGCGAAATGCGACGATTGCGACCGAGGATGCCAATTTTTATCGTCATATAGGCGTTGATCCGCTTGCAATATTAAGAGCGATTAAGATCAATTTCCAAAATAACGGTGTAAGGCAGGGAGCATCAACCATTACTCAGCAACTTGCTCGCAGCGCTTTTCTTACTTCAGAGCGAACAATGAAGCGAAAGTTTTTGGAAGCAGTTTTTGCTTTGAAGATTGAACGACACTACAGCAAAGATGATATTCTGGATCAATACTTAAACCAAGTGCCATATGGTTCGAATGCATATGGAATTGAAACTGCCAGCAGGACATATTTTGACAAAGCCGCCAAGGATTTGACCTTGGATGAAGCAGCTTTTTTGGCTGCACTTCCAAAAGCGCCGTCATATTATTCTCCATACAGCACACATCGCGGCGAGCTTGCATATCGTCAAAAGAAAATTCTTGAGCGTATTTCGGAGCTTGAACTCGCTTCTCAGGAAGATGTGACCAATGCGCTTGCAGTCGACACATTTTCAAAAGTAAAACCATTAGTCAGCCCTATCATCGCACCTCATTTCGTGTTCTTTGTCTTGGAGCAGCTTGAAAAAAAATATGGCAAAGAGTTTTTGCAAACAGGCGGACTTAAAATTTACACAACGCTTGATTATGAATTGCAAAAAATGGGGGAGGATGTTGTTGCGCGAGGAGCTGAAAAAAATATAGCCAGAGGAGCAACCAATGCGGCGCTGGTAGCGGTTAATCCAAAAGATGGAGAAATTTTGGCGATGATTGGAAGCAAAGATTTTTATAACAAAGCTATTGATGGGGAAGTAAACATTGCTACAACTTTGCAACAACCAGGATCTTCATTTAAACCTTTTGCATATGCCACTGCATTTGAAAAGGGTTATCAACCGGAAACAAAAATTCTTGATGCGCCAACAAATTTTGGGCCAGACGGAAGTGGTCGAAATTATGTTCCGAGAAATTATGACGGAAAATTTCATGGACTTTTGAGTATGCGCGAAGCGTTGGCGCAGTCGCTTAATATTCCAGCTATCAAAACCTTGTATCTTGCAGGAATTGACAGCACGATTGAATTGGCTCATCGACTTGGCATCACAACACTTAATGATCGCAATCGTTATGGCTTGTCTTTGGTAATTGGTGGCGGAGATGTGAAATTGGTGGATATGGTCAGCGCTTTTTCAGTTTTTGCTAATGACGGCGTGCGCAATCCTTCACATTCGGTAATTAAGATAGTTGATAGCAAAGAAAAAACAATTGAACAAGCGGAGTACAATCCAATTCGAGTGCTGGATGTGCAGATTGCACGCAAGATTGATTCAATACTCTCAGACAATAAAGCTCGCACTCCAATTTTTGGACCAAGAAGTCCGCTTATACTTGCAGATGGAAGACCTGTAGCCGCCAAAACGGGAACGACACAGGAATTTCGCGATGCTTGGACTGTTGGGTTCACTCCGCAAATCGCAGTTGGTGTGTGGGCAGGAAACAATGATAATCGTCCTATGAAAGCTGGCTCCGACGGAGTTTTCGTGGCAGCGCCAATCTGGAATGAGTTCATGACCAAAGCACTTGCGAATCAACCCAGAGAAACTTTCATTGCATATGACACTTATCAACAAAACAATGATCCGACAAAAATTGCCGAGAATGGTTCATCAAGCCAAGATGTAAGAATGAAAATAACTTATTATAATAATAAAACCGGAAAAAAGATTTCCGAAGAAAGAGCAAAAAAAACAGATCCTAAAAAAGTTGACAAGAGGGTTGAGTATATTATCGTCAATGACCCAAGCATTATCCCGCCAAAAAATTCAGTCAGTGTCGCAATGCCTTCGCCAACTGATCCTATGTATAAAAATTGGACAATGCAACCTTAAAAGTTAAAAAAAGAAAAAATAAAAACGGTCTTACGCAAAATTTATTTGCGTAAGACCGTTAATGATATTTCATGCGATTGCAAGAAATATAACTCCAGCGCTAAGTGGAACAATAGCTGGAATTAATCCCTGCATTCCATATTTGTATAATGCAATGCAAAAGAAAAACATAAAGCAGCCTAAAGCCAGTGACAGAATGCTATTGTTGCCCGTAGAAAGAAATATGACAATTTTTTTCATCGGATCGTCTTCAAGAACTTTAAAGACATGTGGGATTAACAAAATAATAATAAAAGATATTATTAAGATGTCTGTCTGGGTTGTCTTTTCTTGCAATTCATTGAAGAAAATTCCGAAATTTGTTTGGATTTCTCCTGACCATTCAAATGGTGCAAAAAAATTTACATTCATGTGAACCTCCTGGGATTTTATTGCAAAGCAATAAATAATTTAAACAACTCAAAACATCTTACTATAAAAAAATGCATTTGTCAAGTCGGGTGGCTTTGTGCTAGTGTGTTGTTATGAATAGACGAAATATTATAATTATCGGTGTTCTGTGCTTATTGGCTGTTCCTAGCCTTTATTTTGGCTTGAAAAAAGTGCAAGAATCCAAAAAAACAGTTCAAATAAGTGTTACTGACTTGCAGGAAAATAATGACAATCAACAAGCTGAAGAGGAAGCGAAACCAATTGAAAAAAATATTAATAATGACAATGC